>ERZ773203.486-NODE-486-length-22082-cov-50.432424_pt1 | contig 22082 bp, 24 predicted proteins | sample MGYA00580529_ERZ773203 | MGnify/ENA primary metagenome ERZ773203 (study PRJEB29015, sample SAMEA2738176) | human oral metagenome | biome: human oral; feature: human-associated habitat; material: saliva | place: China | collected 2177 ... | reverse complement strand
AAAACAGATGCCGTCTGAAAGCAGTTCAGACGGCATCTGTTGTTTGATTTGAAAATGGTCAACGGGGATAGCGGTTGCAGACAAATTTGTACATACTCTCTCCAACCGTACCAGGAATAACATAATCCCATTCGGCATAGGATCGTGTATCAGAGCCGATAGGGTTTCCCGATTTGGAATACGCCGTTACTGTCAAAAGCCTATCACGTTTACCACTGCAATCCATTTCTCTCAACGTTTTAGTTGTATTATAAAATTTTCCATCGCCAATCTTTTTCGGCTTGGTATACCTTGTTTCAAACCATGCTCTATTATCCGTACGGCTGTCTGCATCACCAAAGATAACATAAGCCTCGTTACTGTCAATACTTACCAACACCCAATCCGCCGCCACCGCCGGCGTTGCCAACCCTAATGCAAATACAGCCAAGCACAACATCTTTTTCATGTCCGCCCCTTTCGTTCTTGTCAACAAAATAAAGTTAAATTGTAAAAAATAAAGTTAAATTGTAAAAAAATGACTTTTTTTTCAAGAAATAAATATTCCATCATGCTACCTGACAACCGTTTCAGACGGCATCGTTTCCATCTGTACGCCGCCGTTATAAAATAGCCGTCCCGTCTTTTGGAACACAACCATGACTACTCTCCCCCGTTACGCCGTTTTCGGCAACCCCGTTGCACACAGTAAATCGCCGCAAATCCATCAGCAGTTTGCGCTGCAAGAAGGCGCGGCCATCGAATATGAGCGCATTTGTGCCGAAATCGGCGGTTTTGCCGAGGCTGTTGCGGCGTTTCGCACCGTGGGCGGACAAGGTGCGAATGTAACTGTCCCGTTCAAGCAGGAAGCCTTTGCACTGGCGGACGAACATTCCGAACGCGCTTTGGCTGCCGGCGCGGTCAATACGCTGGTGTGGTTGGAAGACGGCAGAATACGCGGCGACAACACCGACGGTATCGGTTTGGCCAACGACATCACGCAGGTTAAAAATATTGCCATCGAGGGCAAAACCATTTTGCTTTTGGGCGCAGGCGGCGCGGTGCGCGGCGTGATTCCGGTTTTGAAAGAACATCGCCCTGCCCGTATCGTCATTGCCAACCGTACCCATGCCAAAGCCGAGGAATTGGCGCAGCTTTTCGGCATTGAAGCTGTCCCAATGGCGGATTTGAACGGTGGTTTCGATATCATCATCAACGGCACGTCCGGCGGCTTGAGCGGTCAGCTTCCTGCCGTCAGCCCTGAAATTTTCCGCAACTGCCGCCTCGCCTACGATATGGTTTACGGCGACGCGGCGCAGGCGTTTTTGAACTTTGCCCAAAGCAACGGCGCGGCCGAAGTTTCAGACGGCCTGGGTATGCTGGTCGGTCAGGCTGCCGCTTCTTACCATATTTGGCGCGGATTTACGCCCGATATCCGCCCTGTTATCGAATACATGAAAGCCCTGTAACCATGTTCCGCATCATCAAATGGCTGATTGCCCTGCCCATCGGCATCTTCATTTTCTTCAACGCTTATGTGTACGGCAACATCATTACCTACCGTGCCGTCGCACCCAGCAAAACCGCCTTCATGTCCATGCGCATGAGCCAGTTTGCAAAAGAAGGCCGCGATGTCGAGCTGGATTACCGCTGGGTGCCTTACGACCAAATTTCCGTCAACCTCAAAAAAGCCCTGATTGCTTCCGAAGACGCCAACTTTGCCGAACACAGCGGCTTTGACTGGAACGGCATCAAATACGCCATGAAACGCAATAAGCAAAGTGGCGAAGTCAAAGCCGGCGGTTCGACCATCAGCCAGCAACTGGCGAAAAACCTGTTTCTCAACGAAAGCCGCAGCTACATCCGCAAAGGCGAAGAAGCAGCGATTACGGCAATGATGGAAGCTGTTACCGACAAAGACCGCATTTTTGAGCTGTATCTGAACTCAATCGAATGGCACTACGGCGTATTCGGCGCGGAAGCGGCATCCCAGTATTTCTACAAAAAACCTGCCTCCGCCCTCACCCGCCAACAAGCCGCCAAGCTCACGGCGCGCGTTCCGGCTCCGCTGTTTTACGCAGACCATCCTAAGAGCAAACGGATGCACAACAAAACCAATATCATCCTGCGCCGTATGGGTTCGGCAGAATTACCTGAAAGCGATATGGATTAATTAAAAAGGCCGTCTGAATATTTCAGACGGCCTTTGTTTTTAGGCTTTCTCTTCCGGCTCCGGTACATCAAACACTTGACGCAGGTAAGCGAGGAAGGTGTTGTTGGTGGTCATGGTTTTGCCCGGGGAGTCGGAGAGCTTGGCAACAGATTGGCCGTTACACTCGACAAGCTTCAAGACAATGTTCAAAGGCGTGTGTCCCAAGTCGTTGGTCAGGTTGGTACCGATACCGAAACTGGTTTTGAAACGGTCTTTGAAGTATTGGTGCAACGCCCATGAACGCTCAATATCGAGGCCGTCTGAAAAGGTCAGCATTTTGGTGCGGCTGTCGATTTTGAGTTTTTTGTAATGCTCGTAGGCTTTGTCGCCCCAAACATAAGGATCGCCGCTGTCGTGGCGCAGGCCGTCGAAGAGTTTGGCGAAGTAAAGGTCGAAGTCACGCAAGAAGGCATCCATGCCGACTACGTCGGTCAGGGCGATGCCGAGGTCGCCGCGGTATTCGTGTACCCAGCTTTCCAGCGCAGCTTTTTGGAAATTACGCAAACGTACGTCCAAGGCTTGGAAGGCTTGGAGGAACTCATGCGCCATGGTGCCGATGGGTGTGATGCCGAGTTTTTTGGCCAGATAAACGTTGCTGGTACCGCGCACAATATCAGGAGCAGCTTCTAATAAGGTACGGATAACGTGTTCCTGCCATGCAAGGGTGTAGCGGCGGCGCGTACCGAAATCGGAAATAAGGAACGGCGGATCATTCGGATTTTGTGTAGCTGCAATTTCTTTCAGCTGTTGCGCTTTGGCCTGCAGACGGCGCTCGCCTTCTTCGATGACGGCAGGCGTTTCCAAGCGGCGGAAATAGAGTTCGTTGACGATGGCAAGAATGAAAATCTCGAAGAACATCGCCTGTATCATCGGGCCTTCGATGCGGATGTTCAGACGGCCTTGATCATCAGGGCTGACTTGGACGAAGCGGCGTTGGAGTTGGAAAAGTTCGAGATAATCAACAAAGTCGCTTTTGATAAAACGCAGACTGCGCAGATAGTCGAGTTCGTCATGGGTAAAGCGCAGCTGACACAAGGAGTCGAGTTCGCGTTCCAAGTCTTCTTGGATATCGGCCAGCGGATATACCATCTCTTTGTTGCGGCAACGGAATTCGTAGAGGCTGTGGGTTTGCGGGAATTGGTGCAACACGACTTGCAGCATGGTAAATTTGTACAGGTCGGTATCAAGCAGGGATTGGATAATGGGCTGATAAGCAGACATAAGTTTTCTCTGAGTAAACGTGGGCTTGATGAGGGTATCGATTTTAATAGGAAAGGCCGTCTGAAAGAAACCTTATTCAGACGGCCTTTATCTTATTTAATCCAACTGCGCGACGGAAACCGGCAAAGAACGGATGGCAGACAACATCGTGCTGGCATCTTTTTGCTGTTTGCGGAACGCGGCCATATTGGTCGGGGTCAATTTCGGCGTCGGCAGAGCGACGGTAGTCGGGTTGACCGGCTGGCCGTTGACGCGTGCTTCGTAATGCAGGTGCGGACCGGTTGAACGGCCGGTTGTACCCACAAAACCAATTACTTCGCCGGCACGGACTCTGCCGTCGGCAGGGCTGAACGCGCTCATGTGGCCGTACAGAGTTTCCACACCGTTGGCATGGCGAATCATCACGGTATTGCCGTAACCGCCTTTCCAACCTTTGAAAATCACTTCGCCGTCGGCAGCGGCCTTAATCGGCGTACCGGTCGGCGCGGCATAGTCGATACCGGTGTGCATACGGACGGTATGCAGGACTGGGTGGACACGGTAGCCGAACGGGGAAGAAATGCGCGTGTACGCAACAGGCTCGGTATTAAAGCCTTCTTTTTGTTGCAGGGACTTACCGTTTTGGTCGTAGTAGCTACCGCTTTCTTCGTCGCCTTTGCCTTGGCTGTAATAATAGGCTTGATAAGTTTTGCCGTCTTTAACAACTTCAGCCGCCAAAATATCGCCGACCGCCATTTGCTGGCCGCGGAAATACATGCTGTTGTACAAAAGACGCACGGTATCGCCTTCGCCCAAATCGCTCATATTGAACGAATCGGCAAAGATTTCTTTGAGCTGGATATACACTTCGGAAGGGATTTCGGCACGGAGCATATCGCCGATGGCGGAAGTGCGGATTTGCACAGAGCGCAGGGTCGGCATGGTTTTCATGTCGATTTCGGCATTGGAGATGCGCCATTTACCTTTGACTTTTTCCAAAGCCACCAAGTTGCGTTCCAATTCTTCATCGGTAAAGAATTGAACGTCGGTCACTTGGCCTGAAGAATCGATGCGGATATTGACGGATTGGTTGGTCCGCAGGTTTTTCATGTCAAGGTTGGCATTGTTTTTCGCCATGATTTGCTTGATGTCTTCTTGGTTGACACCCATGCGCGTCAAAACGTCTGCCAAAGAGTCGCCGGCTTGGACGACTTCTTGCACCCAATAGCTGGATTGATAGGTATTGGTTTCCACATAAACGGCAGGCAGCTCTTCGGAAATACGCTCGACTTTGAAATCGGTCTGTGCTGGTTGAGGGTCGGTAATGGCGTATGCGGTCATGATGCCTGAAGCCGGCAACAGAAACGCTAAGAGGGTTGCTTTGAATCGAGTGGAATATTTGTTTTTAATCACGCGTTATCCTTAATGGGGCGGTCTGTTTTTGAAGTTTGCAGAATGCCGGCACATCCGGCCTGCCGCGACCGCCTGCTGGTTTAAACAGTTTTGGGGATAAAGGACTTTGAGTCTTTTTTTTCCGATCTGAAAATCAGGTTTTCATTCGGAATGAATGAGGTAGTGTTTGAGATTGACGTTATTATCAGGGCTATTGTGTTGATTTACACCCTGTTTTTCTGAAATTTACGCCTTGCATTTTAGCATGACAGCCCGTTTTTTCCAAACCGGCCGTCTGACAGCTCTTTTTCAGGGCGTAAAGGCAAGGTTCCGAAACGCATCATTTGTCGCGTAAAATAACGGTTTTCCTATCTATTTGCGCTTATGAAGCTGACCCTCGCCCTCCCCTCGCTCAACCGTTTTCCCGACGAATCCGTTCCTGCGCTTGCCTTACCTGCTTTTAACCATCTTTTGCGTTACGGCATATTACGCAAAGAAACACTCAGGCCGTCTGAATTTTACGGCCGCCATTTGTGGAATGGCAGCCTCATTACCCAAGTGCAACGTTTACGCCACACAAGCCAAAAACGCACAGCCGCTTTTGCCTCTCCGGTTTGGCAACAGATGGGCATGCACCATGTCAACATTATCAGCGGCGAGTTTATCGGCATCCAAACAGAGGAGGCGCAACGGTTATGTGCGGATTTGTCGGCGTTTTATCAAGATAAAGATTGGCAATTCAAGCCGCTTTGCGAAAGCATGTGGCTGCTCAGTATGCCGGAACTTGAAGATTGGGGTGCGGAATGTGTTTTGGATGTGTGCGGGCAGCCGGAAATGGACGGTCAGGCACACGGCAAAGATGCGGTGTCTTGGTTGGCCATGCAGACGGAAATCCAAATGTTTCTCCACACGCATCCGATTAACCAAGCGCGTGAACAACAAGGCTTGCCGGAAATCAACGGTTTGTGGCTGTGGAATGACGCGGACGGTACACAATCTGCGGATATCGTCGCCTCAGACAGCGCATGGGCGCGTTTTTCGGATACGCCCAAACTAGATGCGCCGTATGATTTGAAGGCTTGGTTTGAGATGGTTCAAGAAACAGGCAATACGGTTTCAGACGGCCTTATTTTTTTGGACGACTTGGTTTCCACCTTACAGACAGGCGATGTTTGGGCATACAAAGATATTTTGGAAAGCTGGGAAACCCGTTGGTTTGCGCCTTTATGGGACGCACTCGCTTCAGGCCGTCTGAAAACCGTGTGCATTGCTACAGACGGCGAAAACGGCGGCACGCTGGAAATCGGCCGCCGTTCCAAATGGGCATTTTGGCGCAAAGCTAAAACGTTTAACGGATCGTGGTAAGCGGTGTTAAGCCTCCAATGCCTCCAATTTGGCAGAAATTTTGTCCCATACATCCTGCAACGGAATCGCTTTCAACAGACGTGTCGGATCGTTGGTATCGATACTGTCGGGGTGAGGTAATTCGGCATAATCGCCAGCATAAATGACTTCGGCCTGCTCGGAATACGGACGCCATTTATCCACCCATGATGCGCCAAACAAAGCGATTTGCGGTTTATCCAAAGCAGCGGCGATATGCATCGGTGCGGAATCGACACCGACAAACAGCTTGGCGCCCTCAATGGCTGCCGCCAATTCACGCAGGCTCAAGCATCCGGACAACACCCAAACTTTTCCGCCTTCCGGAATATTCAGACGGCCTATAATTTCCTGAAGCATGTATTGCTCGACAGTGTCGGGAGAAGCGGTCAATACGACATTCTGCCCGCTGTTGAGCAGAAGCTGTACGATGGCGGAGTTTTTTCCGTCTTCCCAACATTTGAAATGCCAACGCGCACCCGGGTGCAGCAACACATAATCTTCGCCGCTCCACCCCTGCTCACGTAATTTCTGCTGCATGCTTTCCCTTGCATCTTGTGCCACCCAAAGGCGTACCTTCGCATCGGTCACGTCTTCCGGCTGGATAAGCGGCGCAAGGATATTCAACTGGTTTTCAACGATATGATGGCTGGGATCCAGCTCATGGTTAATAAAATCATGACAGAAACGCCACCAGAAACCGTCGCGCTTGATGCAGTCAAAACCCACGCTACAACGGGCGCACAGTTTGGCGATTACCGCCGCACGCCATTGGTCGGACAGGTTGAAAGCCCAGTCATAATCGCGCGCCTTCAGCTTTGAAAAAAGGTTTTTCTCACACGCCAACTGCTTGAATACGCCCAGCTTCTTCCAATTTCGATCAATGGTAAAAATCTGCGCAATCTGCGGATTATCGGCAATCAGCTGTCCCGTACCGGCATACACCAGCATATCGATTTCGCAATCGGGGAAATGGGTTTTCAGCGCATCGACCACCGGCGTGCTCAAAAGCACATCGCCATGATGGCGCAATTTGATGATCAGAATACGTTTGGGTTGGGCTAAAGACATACAAAACTTTCAGACGGCCTGTTGATTGGCTGCTATTGTAAAGCGGAAAACAGGTTTCATAAAATACAAAACAGGCCGTCTGAAACCTATCCTGCTGATTCATCGCTATAAAATCCGCACAAGCCATGCAATTTATATTACAATCCGCACCCCGTGGTTCGAAAACCTCCCACATTAAAAAACTAAGGAAACCTCATGTCCCGCAACAACGAAGAGCTGCAAGGCATCTCCCTTTTGGGCAACCAGAAAACCCAATACCCAAGCGAATACGCGCCTGAAATTTTGGAAGCGTTCGACAACAAACATCCCGACAACGACTATTTCGTCAAATTCGTCTGCCCCGAGTTCACCAGCCTCTGCCCGATGACCGGCCAGCCCGACTTTGCCACCATCTACATCCGCTACATCCCCCATATCAAAATGGTGGAAAGCAAATCACTGAAACTCTATCTCTTCAGCTTCCGCAACCACGGCGACTTCCATGAAGACTGCGTCAACATCATCATGAAAGACCTCATCGCCCTGATGGATCCGAAATACATCGAAGTATTCGGCGAATTCACACCACGCGGCGGCATCGCCATTCATCCGTTTGCCAACTACGGCAAAGCAGGCACAGAGTTTGAAGCTTTGGCACGCAAACGCCTGTTTGAGCACGATGCACAATAATCCTATTCAGACGGCCTAACGCCCTTTCCATTGCAAGACTTTCTCTATTGCACAGTCTCGCAAGGCTTCATGCCGTCTGAAAAACTTCCGAAAGATTCCCATGTACGAATTTACTGCCGCACAGCAGAAGAAAGCGCTCTTCTGGCTGGTGCTTTTCCATATTTTTATTATTGCCGCCAGCAACTATCTGGTGCAGTTCCCCTTTCAAATTTTCGGTATTTTTACCACTTGGGGCGCATTTTCCTTCCCCTTTATCTTCCTCGCTACCGACCTGACCGTGCGCATTTTCGGTGCGCCGTTGGCGAGACGGATTATTTTTTGGGTGATGTTCCCCGCCCTACTGCTCTCTTACGTCTTCTCCGTCCTCTTTCATGACGGCAACTGGACAGGCTGGGCATCTTTAACCGAATTTAACACCTTCGTCGGCCGTATCGCATTGGCCAGCTTTTCCGCCTATGCGCTCGGGCAAATCCTCGATATTTTTGTATTCAACAGATTACGCCGTCTGAAATCATGGTGGGTTGCCCCTACTGCTTCCACCGTTGTCGGCAACGCATTGGACACGCTGGTGTTTTTCGCCGTTGCCTTTTACGTGAGCAACGATGAATTTATGGCGGCAAATTGGCAGGGCATCGCATTTGTCGATTATCTGTTCAAACTCGCCATCTGCACCCTCTTCTTCCTGCCTGCCTACGGCATCGTATTGAGCATCTTGACCAAAAAACTGACTTCCTTAAACGTCCGTCAAGAAATGCCCGAATCGGTTTTAGCCAAATAAGCAATAGATAAAAAAACAAGGCCGTCTGAAACTTTAATCGTTCAGACGGCCTTTTATGTTTTAAACAATTAACCGGTCAATTGCTTGGTAATCAGTTTTTTCAGCGGCGGGAAGTTATTGCTTGCACGCAATACCAAACCGCGTAGCAGTTTCGCAGGAGCAGTTTCATTGGTAAAGAGTTTCAGCAGCATATTGGTGCCGTGGTAAATCGGATGCGCGTGGAACATATGCTTGGTGCTGTATTTTTCCAGCAGGCTCTTCGCACCAATATCCTGACCGCGTTGCTCGGCTTCGAGAACCAATTTAGCCAAGAGATCAGCACTTGCCAGACCTAAGTTGAAGCCGTGTGCAGTAACCGGATGCATACCGACTGCGGCATCGCCGATCAACGCGCTGCGTTTACCGTAGAAACGTTGGGCAATCATACCGACCAAAGGATAATTGTGAATGGTGCTGACCAATTCCATATCGCCCAAACGGCCTTTGAGTTGCTCTTTCACGCTAGCCGCCAATTCTTCCGGCGACATGTTTTTAATCGTTTCGGCTTTATCGCTGTCCACCGTAATCACTGTATTGGTCAAGTGTTCTTCCAAAGGCAGCAACGCAATGGTGCGGCCGTAGTGGAAGCATTCATATGCGGTATGCAGGTTGGACAGAGTATGCTTCATGCGGCACACAAACATGGTACGGCTGTAATCGTGCATATCGGAAGAAATGCCCAATTGACGGCGCGTTTGCGAGAAACGGCTATCGGCGGCCAACAACAGACGGCCGGTCAATACTTCGCCGCTTTCCAAAATAACTTGCGCCTCATCGTCAGAAGTTTTGACTTCTTTAACATTGGTGCCGGCCAGGATTTTCACGTTGTCCAATTTGGACACGACTTCATAAGCGGCTTTGCGGATATTGTGGTTGGAGATCAAATAGCCCAAGCAATCCGCAGGCTCGCCGCGCGCCTGAGTCGGTTGCGGGAAATGAAGCTGGTAATCGGAATGGCCGTTCAACACTTTGGCATCGCGCAAAGGATAAATTTCATCTTTTGGAATCAAATCCCACATACCCAATCGCTGCATGATTTCGCGCGACAAGTGCGTCAGTGCGATTTCACGGCCGTCATACGGCGGATTTTGCAACACTTCTAAAGGACTTCTTTCAATCAGGGTTATGTTCAAGCCGCTTCCGGCCAACTCTGTGGCAAAACTTAATCCGGCAGGGCCTGCGCCGACGACGAGAATATCACTGTGTAAGCTCATGGGAGGAATTCCTTGTATTCAACTGATACGGATTTTTTCAGACGGCCTTAAGTTTACTGTGTTTAGCTACATGAGGGTAAATCAAAGGCATTTGATAGATTATATAGAAAGAGTCAATAGAATAAAACAAAGGCCATCGATTCTAAGCACGTTTTTACTTTAGCCTTAATATAAATCAAGCTTCACGACATACAGATTTTATCAAACAGACAAAACAGTCTGACAAACAAAAACCGCATTCCGAAAAGGAATGCGGCTTTCAATCGTAAAACGATTATTCTTCAGAACCGGTGTAAGGACGGATGCTGACGGTTTTACGGTTCAGCGCGCCTTTGGTTTTGAATTCAACGTAACCGTCGACTTTAGCAAACAAAGTGTGGTCTTTGCCCATGCCTACGTTGTCACCTGCGTGGAATTTAGTACCACGTTGACGAACGATGATAGAGCCTGCCGGAATCAGCTCGTTGCCGTAGGCTTTAACGCCCAAGCGTTTGGCTTCTGAATCGCGACCGTTGCGGGTGCTACCGCCTGCTTTTTTACTTGCCATTTGTAATACTCCTGAACTTACTTGAAATTAGGCGATTGCCACGATTTCGATTTGGGTGAAATTTTGGCGATGGCCTTGGCGTTTTTGGTAGTGTTTGCGACGACGCATTTTGAAAATGCGTACTTTCTCGCCACGACCATGAGCAACGACTTTAGCTGTTACTTTTGCGCCTTCGATAAAAGGTGCGCCTACTTTTACAGATTCGCCGTCAGCAATCATCAAAACTTCAGTCAGTTCGATTTGGCTGTCGAGTTCGGCTGGTATCTGTTCTACTTTCAATTTTTCGCCAACGGAAACTTTGTATTGTTTACCGCCGGTTTTTACGACCGCGTACATACTCAACTCCATGAGAATTAGGTTAACATTCCGCACACCATGTGCGAAACGAGCTATTCTATTTCTATTTGCCTGTTTTGTCAAAATTTATTTTATTTACAAGTGAAAAGGCCGTCTGAAAGATATGTTGCATGCTTTTTAACTGATATAATCACGCGCTGGATTGCTGATATCTTTATGCAACGTTATTACCCCGACCGAATGTACGGGTTTAAACAGATTCATTGGAGCCCCGCTCCGTTTTATCAACAGAGAATGTTTTATGCTCGAAAACCTGCCTTACTTCCAACGCCACCTGCCCGATGACCTTGCCAAAGTTAATGCGGTCATCAACCAAGCTGTTCAATCCGATGTTGCGCTGATTTCGCAAATCGGCACATACATCATCAGCGCGGGCGGTAAGCGCCTGCGTCCGATTATTACCATTTTGGCAGGCAAAGCAGTCGGGCATGACGATGAAAAACTGTACTCGCTGGCAGCAATGGTGGAATTCATCCACACCTCCACCCTCCTGCACGACGATGTCGTCGATGAAAGCGAGTTGCGCCGCGGCCGTAAAACGGCAAACAACCTCTTCGGCAACGCGGCGGCTGTTTTGGTCGGCGACTTCCTATATACACGCGCTTTCCAACTGATGGTTGGTTCGGGCAGTATGCGTATTTTGGAAGTGATGGCAGACGCGACCAACATCATCGCCGAAGGCGAAGTCATGCAGCTGATGAACATCGGCAATACGGATATTACCGAAGAGCAATACGTCCAAGTTATCCAATACAAAACAGCAAAACTGTTTGAAGCGGCCGCGCAAGTCGGCGCAATTTTGGGCAAGGCTTCCCCTGAACACGAGCAAGCCTTGAAAGACTACGGCATGTATGTCGGTACGGCTTTCCAAATCATTGACGATGTATTGGACTATTCTGGCGAAACCGAAGAAATCGGCAAAAACGTCGGCGACGATTTGGCAGAAGGCAAACCTACCCTGCCATTGATTTACCTGATGAGAAACGGCTCCGAGCAGGCAGCCAACGATGTGCGCCACGCGTTGGAAAATGCTGATCGCAGTTATTTTGAAAAAATCCACGACTATGTCGTCAACTCCGACGCTTTGCCGTATTCGATTTCTGAGGCGAAAAAAGCCGTCGACAAAGCCATCGCTTCATTGGACGTGTTGCCTGACAGCGAAGTCAAAGATGCCATGATCCAACTGGCAAAAGAATCCTTGGCCCGAGTATCTTAATCCAATGAATTTCAGCTTTGTCCCTTTGTTTCTGGTTACCCTGATTTTTTTAGGCGTTGTCAGCAACAACAACTCGATTACGATTTCGGCGGCCGTCTTATTGTTGATGCAGCAAACCGCTTTGTCACAATACATTCCCTTCGTGGAAAAACACGGCTTGCAAGTGGGCATCATTATACTGACCATCGGCGTATTGAGTCCGCTGGTTTCCGGCAAAATACAGATTCCGCCACTGTCTGAGTTTCTCAATTTCAAAATGATTGCCGCCGTCCTTATCGGCATCTTCGTCGCTTGGCTTGCCGGACGCGGCGTTCCATTGATGAGCGAACAGCCTGTTTTGGTAACCGGACTATTAATCGGCACAGTCATCGGCGTTGCCTTTGTCGGCGGTATTCCGGTCGGCCCTTTGATTGCCGCCGGCTTATTGTCTTTTGTTGCCGGAAAGGTTTAAAATCCCCTCCTTTAACGCCTCGCCATAGTTCAACGGATAGAACGTATGCCTCCTAAGCGTAAAATACAGGTTCGATTCCTGTTGGCGAGGCCACAGTTTCAATAAAAGCCTTTCATACTTTGAAAGGCTTTTTTATTATCAATAAATAAAGGCCGTCTGAAACTTTTCAGACGGCCTTTTCATTTCGCCAAACCGTTAACCCGGACGGCCATCTGAACGCGGACGGATCAGCCAAGGAATATATTTCCATGCGTACAACAGCAGAGATACGGCAAACAAAGCGGCGGAACAACGGATACTGTGCGTGTATGCCGTACCGCTCACAAAAGTAGCCAAAACACGGATAACTGTTGCGGCAATCATCAGCCAAAAGGCGACAGGAACCACTTTAGGCGGCGGATAAATAGAGTTGCCGGTATGACCAAGCGCAGTTCGCGCCATCATGCCCAAAGTCAGCACGCCGATACCGCCAACGCCGATAAGGTGTACGCCCAGATTCAAGAAGCTTGGAATCCAATAAGAAATACCGACCGCAATCAAACCCAAGCCTGTAAACAGATAGCCGGCAAACAAAATCCAAAGCATAGGCTCTTTCAGTACGGCTTTATACCACCAACGGTACACCTGCACGGTAAAAATCACACCGGCAGAAAAGGAAAATACAGAAGCAAACGATTGTAGCAGGCATCCTACAGTTAACTGCTTCGTATTCCACAACGGGGAACAATTAGAAGCTGGTGGGAACAGCATCAACAATGCAGTCAGCATAGGCAGCCAAAGCGATGCGTGCGCTACCCATTGAGGGCTGGGAATTTGCGGCACGTTCAAACGTTTGGACGTAAAGAACGAGATAATCCGCATACCGATCAAACCGATAAAACCGGCCACCATAATCAAACCGGATTGCAAACCGGTCATAAGTGCGATGGCATCAAACGGCTGCATTTTCATATGAAACGCGAAATGGGTGCCGCCCAAAACAAAAATAGCAAATACGGCAACATAGTTGCGCTTGTTTTGAGAACGGATTACCGGCAAAGCCATGCACACCGCACCATACCAGAAAAAGATCGTGCCGAATATGCCGCTTGCCGTCGCACCCCAGCCGGGAATAAACACACACAAACGCGCAAGCAGCCAAAATGCAGTCAAACCTGCCAACGCCTTACCGCGTGTAGGCGGCTGGCCAGTCCAAGTTGCCACGGCTGTCAGCAAGAATGCAATGACAACCAATCCGGCGTAGCCCCAAATCATTTCATGGGCATGCCAATACAAACCCGACAATTCAGGTGTACCCTGATAGCCGAAGCCCCAAAGCAATATAGACAATGCGCCATACAAAGCCGCCAACGAATAAAACGGGCGGAAGGCCATTGCCCACACAGGATGTTTGAACAAATCGTTCATGGTGGTTCCTTCAATTTTTATATCATTATAAAACAGCAACAGAGGCCGTCTGAAACTTTTCAGACGGCCATCGATTCCCTGCCCTATTACACATTCTCAGGCAAAGGCAAAAAAGGTTCAATCGCAGGAAAAAGCTCGCGCTCCTCAAAACGCGCATGATCGCGCAAAGTTACCGCAAAATCCTTATTCCATGATTCATTCATATATTCAGGATGAGCCATCATCGCACGCAGCTTGGCATGATCGCCTTCAAAACGCTGCCTCAACGCCGGATCAACCTTATCCCAATACGGCGCAAACATAGTTTCCTCTTCCAAAAAATGTGGCTCAAGCTCCGCAAAATGAGGCTCCAGCTCCGCTTGATGGCTTTGCTCGGGAGTACGCAGGAGACGGACGCACAACGACAGCGAGCCATGATGCTCGCGGGAAAGTTCTATTAAGGCAGGGTGGCGTTTCAAGGGCTTCATAAGTTCGTTATAATAGCAACAGTTTGTCAAACTGGATTAATTCAAATGTTTCAGATATTATGAAACCCAATCCCACATAAAGTCAAACAGCCCCTCTCCAAGCACTACGCTTTTGACATATAATAAAAATATCTAAAGAGCCAGCCATGTATCTGACCCAACATACCGATTACGGATTGCGCGTATTGGTTTATACCGCCATCAATGATGACACCCTCGTCAATATCAGCACCATTGCCGAGACTTACAATATTTCCAAAAGCCATTTAATGAAAGTGGTTACCTCATTAGTCAAAGGCGGATTTCTGGTCAGCGTGCGCGGCAAAGGCGGCGGTTTGCGCTTGGCGGATGTTCCTGAAAAAATCAACATCGGCGCAGTCGTCCGCCATCTTGAGCCGATGCAGGTTGTCGAATGCATGGGCGATAACAACGAATGCCTCATCACCCCATCCTGCCGACTGACCGGCATCATTACCGGCGCCATCAAAGCCTTCTTCAACCATTTAGATCAATACTCCCTGCAAGATCTTTTGGACAAACCAACCTACGACATACTCTATACCCCGCGTATCCCCATCAACGAAATAAGCCGAATGGTTGATTAAATCTTCAGGCCATCTGAAAAACAGTCCAGCTATATCGAAATAATCATCAGCCTTTCGATATAGGCGCATGTGGTATTACTCGGAAAAATAAAAAATGCCGTCTGAAATTAAGATTTTCAGACGGCATTGATTTATAAAAAACCCTGCAGCTTAAATAAACGACTTTCATTTGATAGGTTAATTTTTATACTGAATACGTCAAATATGAGACAACAGAAAAACATAAAATAAGAATAATCATAGCAACCGTAAAATTTATTCTTAATATTTTCAAATAAAATTTATTGGATATTTTTTGTATTCCAAACAGCACTCTGAAAAATTTAAATTGCATATTTCCAATAAATAGATATTCAAAAAAACCTATATCCACCCCTTCTGATTTTAATATTTTATATACCATTACTGAATTAATTATAATTGCAATAAAATACAAAAATATTAAACAAAACAGAAAATAAGGCAATAACTCCACCAAACTACTCCTTCTTTTTTAAAAAGAATTTTTCCTAAAAAATATATTGGACGAAATAACCGAATTACTATTGTCGACATTATATTCCAACCCTTCACAAACCAATGAATACAAAAATGCCCGAAGCCAAAAGCCTCGGGCATTTTTAATATTTGGTGGGTCCGGTGGGTTTCGAACCCACGACCAAGGGATTATGAGTCCCCTGCTCTAACCCCTGAGCTACAGACCCGTCAAGAGTAGAAGCGGATTATAGCATAACTTGTTGCTTGTTCAAGATGCCGGGCAAATGTTTCAGACGGCTTGTTGGTTTTCTATTTGGGCATTATGCCGATATGCCCAATGCTTCCCAAACTTTCAAAGCGTCCGATGTTGCTTTGACATCGTGAACACGGATGATTTGCGCACCTCGGGCGACAGTGGCCAAAGCGGCTGCGACGCTGCCGTGTACGCGTTTGGCGGCATTTTGTTCGCCTGTCAGCTCGCCGATCATACTTTTGCGCGATATGCCGATCAGGAGTGGGAATCCGGTTGCGTCCATCAATTCAGGCAAATGTTGTATCAGGGTAATGTTGTGTTGCAGGTTTTTGCCGAAACCGAAGCCGGGGTCGAGCGTGATGCGTTCAGGGGCAATGCCTGCTCGAACGCATTCTGCCGCGCGTGCTTTTAAATAACGCGCGACTTCTTCGACGACATCTTGATATTGCGGATTCAGCTGCATGGTTTTGGGCAAGCCCTGCATGTGCATGAGGCACACGCCTGTCTTCGGCTGTTGCGCCAATAATGCGACTGCGCCTTCATCACTCAATGCGGCAACATCGTTGATAATATCGACGCCGCCTTGCGCCAAGGCTTTTTCCATGATTGCCGTGTGGCGCGTGTCCAAGCTGACGGGAACATTCCACTTGGCCACTTCCGCCAAAACCGGCTGCACTCTGGCCCATTCTTCTTCGAGAGAAACACCATCCGAACCCGGGCGGGTAGATTCGCCGCCGATATCAAGAATATCCGCGCCGTCTTTCAGCAGCTGCTCGGCATGTGCCAATGCTATTGAGACATTTTGCGAATAGGTGCCACCATCGGATAATGAATCGGGGGTCAGATTGACGATGCCCATGATTTTCGGTTTGTCCAAGGCGATTTCAAATCGGCCTGCCTGCCAAATGCGTGTGTTCATAATGCGTCCATTGATGAAATAATAGGATAGAGGCTGTCTGAAATTTTTCAGACGGCCTTTAGGTTTTGACTTCAAACAGTCAATTACATTCCGCCGTAATTCGGCCCGCTTGCGCCTTCGGGACAAATCCAAGTGATGTTTTGCGTCGGGTCTTTGATGTCGCACGTTTTGCAGTGTACGCAGTTGGCGGCGTTGATTTGCAGGCGCGGGCTGCCGTTTTCTTCGACGATTTCATATACACCAGCCGGACAATAGCGGGTTTCGGGCGAGGCGTATTCTTTGTAGTTTACGTCTATCATGACCTGCGGATTTTTCAGCACCAAATGGTCGGGCTGGTTTTCTTCGTGCGCAAGGTTGGCAAGGAACACGCTGCTCAAGCGGTCGAAGGTCAACACGCCGTCGGGCTTCGGATAATCAATCGGTTTGCATTCGGCTGCTTTTTTGAGCTGCTCGTTGTCTTTGCCGTGATGTTTCAAAGTCCACGGGGCTTTGCCTCTGAAAATCATCTGGTCGATACCGGTATAGATTGAGCCGAGGTAAACGCCCCATTTGAATGACGGACGGACATTGCGCGCGGCGTAAAGCTCTTGATACAGCCAGCTTTGTTCAAAACGTTGCTGATAATCCACTGCCTCTTTGCCGCTGTCGAAGCTTTCCACTTCTTCAAGGTTTTCCAACAAGGGGAACACGGCTTCTGCGGCGAGCATAGCGGATTTCATCGCAGTATGAATACCTTTGATACGCGGCATATTGAGGAAACCTGCGGCATCGCCGACCAAAACGCCGCCTCTGAACGAGAGTTTCGGCAGGCTTTGCAAACCGCCTTCAATCAGCGAACGCGCACCATAAGCGATACGGCGGCCGCCTTCAAAGGTTTTGCGGATTTCAGGATGGGTTTTGAAACGTTGGAACTCTTCAAACGGCGACAGATAAGGGTTTTGATAATCCAAACCGACCACAAAGCCGACAGCGACTTTGTTTTCGTCAAAGTGATAAATAAACGAGCCGCCGTAGGTTTTGCTGTCCAACGGCCAGCCTGCGCTGTGCATAACCAAACCGGGCTGATGTTTTTCAGACGGCACTTCCCAAATTTCTTTAATGCCCAAACCGTAAGTTTGCGGTTCGCTGTTTTGGTCGAGCTTAAATTGTTCAATGACTTGCTTGGAAAGTGAGCCGCGACAGCCTTCGGCAAATATGGTTTGCTGCGCCCAAAGCTCCATGCCGGGCTGGAATGAATCGGTCGGTTCGCCGTCTTTGCCCACGCCCATATTGCCGGTCGCAATACCTTTAACCGAACCGTCTTCGTGATAAAGTACTTCGGCGGCGGCAAAGCCCGGATAAATTTCCACGCCCAAATTTTCCGCCTGCTCTGCCAACCAGCGGACAACTTCGCCCAAGCTGGCAATGTAGTTCGCATGGTTGTCGAAATTCGGGGTAACCGGCAAGTTGAAGGCTTTTTTCTCGGTCAGGAACAAAACCCTGTCCTTCGTCACTGTACGCGTCAGCGGCGCGCCTTTTTCTTTCCAATCAGGAATCAGCTCATTCAAAGAAATCGGATCGATGATGGCACCGGCAAGCGAGTGCGCACCGGCCTCCGAACCCTTCTCCACCACACAAACACTGATTTCGCGTCCATTCTTTTCGGCAAGCTGCTTGAGTTTGATGGCGGCGGACAAACCCGACGGGCCTGCGCCGACAATCACGACATCGTATTGCATACTGTCGCGTTCGATGGTTTCTGTCATAGTGGTTCCTGTATTGTCATTATTCAATTTAATCCGCTAATTATACAGCCTGGACATATAGTTACCAAATACAACAAAAGGCCGTCTGAAACTTTACTCAAATTTCAGACGACCTTTACTGTGTTCAAAAGATTACTGCGCTTTGGTTTCCGTTACAAAACCGATTTTGCTGATACCGGCTTCGCGCGCCGCTTGCAGGGCTTGGTTGACATAATCGTATTCAACCGCTTTATCCGCCGCAATCGCCACAATCACATCTTCGTTTTTCGCTTTGGCTTCTTTCAGCTTGGCAGTTACCGTTGCCAAATCCACTTTGGTATCGGAATCGCCACCAACGACATAAGCACCATTGGCATCAATGCTCAAACGCAAAGGATCTTTAGGCTGTTGCTTATCCTCTTTTGCTGCTTTTTCCGAAGCAGTCGGCAACTCCAAAGGAATCGAGTGGGTCAGCACCGGCATGGTAATCATAAATACAATCAGCAACACCAGCATCACGTCCACCAAAGGTGTAACGTTGATATCCGACATCGGCGCATCATCGCCGGAATTCATTGATCCGAAAGCCATGGTTTAATCCTTTTGGTTCAGAAGGCGGACATGCAGGTCATGTGCAAATGCGTCCATATCTTGCGCGATGGTTTTTGTACCGCGGTTGAGGAAGTTGTACGCCAATACGGCCGGAATCGCCACAAACAGGCCGACAGCAGTCGATACCAAAGCTTCGCCAATCGGACCGGCTACCGCAGCAATGCTCATCTGGCCGCTTTCGCTGATGCCGATCAGGGCATGGTAAATACCCCAAACAGTACCCAACAGGCCGATAAACGGAGCGGTTGCGCCGATGGAGGCCAACGCGGTCATGCCGTAGTCGAACTGACGCATGGTTTGGGACATACTGTTGCGGATGTGAACGACCAAGTATTCGTTCAAAGGCAATTCGTCAATCAGCGATTTGCTTGTCGTTTGACGGTAGTTTTGGTATGCGCGCAGAGACTCATCGGCAACATTGCTCATCGGTGCTTCTACCGCTTTGGCTTTTTGTACGGCATCAGCCAGCGTAAACGCATTCAGCATCAACTCTTTTACCTGAGCATTGCCTTTTTTCGCTTTGCGGTATTTGATGCAGCGAATCACAATGACGCTCCAAGTCACCACACTCATCAACAACATCAGGACAAATACACCAATCAGTACCACATCACCTGATTTGAAAACTAAACTTAAATCCATAATTTTTCCAAGTTAAAAATAAAATTAAAATTTTGTCAGACTTATTTTTATTGGTGCATAAGTCTCTCAAACCCCAATCAAAAAATCAGACTTTCTACTGAGATCTTGCCACTCATGCACATTTAATTCGGCAAGATAAAACGAATAGGAATAGTAAATCGTGTCCAAACGCTTGCATGACAGCTACCCGCTTTCACTGCCTTTTTAGCAACACTATCCAACCTGTTATATCGGCTGGATTTTGTTACTTTAACTGAACCTGGATCCACTTTACCGCCTGGCGCAACTATAGCCTCCAAAACAACTAATCCTTCTTCTTCCTGTTGTAGGGATAAATCTGGATATTTAGGAGTTGGAATATGACATGTTCCTCCTTGGACAGGATTACTTTTACTACTGCCAGCACCTGTACCGCTGCCACCACCTCCGCCACCGGTACCGGAGCCATGTTCGCCTTTCGCACCACCGCTGCCGGATCCGCTGCCTTCGCCACGGCCGCTGCCTGTACCTTTCGTACCGCCGCCGTTGCCTTTTCCTTCTCCGCCCAAGGCTTTGCTTTCTCCGTTGCCTTTACCGTTTTCAGCAGTATTCGGCCCGGTTTTGCTGCCTGAGTGTTCAGATGCTTTGGGAGATGGTTTAGGTTCTGCCTTCGGCTCTGGTTTTGGTTCAGGTTTTGGCTCGGGCTTAGGCTCAGGTTTGGGTTCCGGCTTAGGCTCGGGCTTAGGTTTCTCGATAGGTTTCGGTTTTTCCTTTTGCTGTACGATATCCGCTTTTTCTTTTTTCGTTACCACAGGTTTGATAACAGGTTTGGGCGGCTCGACAGGCTTAGGTTTGGGTTTCGGCTTGGGTTTCGGTTGTTCGGGGGTTGGCTCGGGGGCTGCAGGTGCGCCTTCGCCCTCAGGGCTGCCGTCGCCACCGCCGAAATCGCCTAAATCGACAAATTCAATATTCGCCATTTCGACAGGAGGCGGTTTGTGCGCGTGCCATAAAAGTGCAACCAAACCGACGTGAATCAACGCAACGGAAGTCACGACGGCTGGAGTTAAAATTCGTTTTTTATCCATAATTCCGTTATGTTAATAGCAACAATTCCCGTTTGCAAGTCGTTTTACAGTCAAAATAAGCATTAATGCTTATAGAGAAAGTTTATAGACCTGCTGTTTTAAAGGCTGTATATCATAATATGATATTAGCTCTCATTACTAATATTATCAAACAAGCGGCCATCTGAAAAGATAAGCGGTATTAAAAAAGCCATCGACTCTTACAATCTTTATGCCATCCGCACATCAGGCCAATATTGAAACCTCATCAGACCGATAAAAATTCAAATGGTTTCAAACCATCTGTATTTTTTATCCATAAAACATCAGGCCGTCTGAAAACATTCTTTCAGACGGCCTGATTCAAACAAAATCATTTTTTCCGTTTCGCCCTTGGGTGCGCCTCATCATAAACACGCGCCAAATGGTCGAAATCCAGCTTTGTATAAACTTGCGTAGCGGAAAGATTGCTGTGTCCCAACAATTCCTGCACAGCGCGGATATCGCCCGATGCCTGCAAAAGATGGGTTGCATAGCTGTGGCGCATCATGTGCGGCGAGATATGGCTGGCACTGCCCACGCGCACTGCCCACGCCTGCAGGCGTTTTTGGATTTGACGTTGCCCCAGCCTGCCGCCGTTCTTATTGGTGAACAAGGCCTGCTCGCCCTCTTTGGCTATACGCACCGCCAAATAATCGCGCAATGCCGCAACGCTTTTAGCCACCAAAGGCACTTGCCGCTGCTTGCCGCCTTTACCATTCACACTGACCCAGCCTTCGTCCAAGACGATACCGTCCAAATTCAAACCTTGTATCTCGCTTAGGCGCAAACCGCTGCCATACATCAATTCAAACATGGCCTTATCGCGCACGTCCAACTCGTCATCAACAGGCGCATGGTCAAGGATATGGTTTAAAGGTTCTTGCGGCAGTGCTTTGGGCAGGCGCTCAGGCAGGCGCGGCGCTTTCATATTAAATGTCGGGTCGCTTTCCATGACTTCTATCTGCACCAACCAACTGCAATACTGCCGCCATACCGATAATTTCCGCGCCAAGCTGCTTTCGCTCAAGCCCTTTTGCGACAGCTTTTTCAATACCGCCACAAAATCTCGGCGCGTCGGCAGGCCGTTTTCAAGATTATCGGGTAACAGGCACATCAATTCACTCAAATCGCGCCGATAAGCGGAAACGGTATGCTCCGACTTGCCTTGTTGCAGCAAGGTTTTCAGATAGCGTTCAAAATGGAGCGCAAAATGGTTTGATTCCGCCATTTCAGACGGCCTCCAATACCGTTCTCAATACCGAAGGCAAACGGCAGACACGCTGCTTGCCATAATCGAAACACACCATGCCTGTCTGCACTTTCGCCAGCACAAGGCCGTCTGAAATCCTGCGGATACGGTACAGCAAAGAAAAACCCACACCG
>ERZ773203.485-NODE-485-length-22124-cov-3.401015_pt1 | contig 22124 bp, 18 predicted proteins | sample MGYA00580529_ERZ773203 | MGnify/ENA primary metagenome ERZ773203 (study PRJEB29015, sample SAMEA2738176) | human oral metagenome | biome: human oral; feature: human-associated habitat; material: saliva | place: China | collected 2177 ... | reverse complement strand
TTTTCTCAAGGTGGCTCTTTCTATGACGCTATCTACTGCATGCAGCACTACGGTCTCGCTCCCGAAGGCGTGATGCCCTATCCCAAACTCCCTTACGGCGACAGCTTGTTCAACTTCACCCAGTTCTGGCCCGGACTTGAAGCCTATGTGAAAACCATTGCCACCGGCAACCACAAGACCATCAATCCCATCTGGAAGAAGACGGTGCAACAGATGCTCGATGGCTACTTCGGCGTAGCCCCCGAACGCTTCACCGTGGAAGGCAAGGAATACACGCCCAAAACCTACGTGAGCGACTATCTCCGTCTCGACCCCAACGACTACGTGAGCCTCACGTCCTACACCCACCACCCCTTCTACAGCTCGTTCATCCTCGAAATCCAAGACAACTGGCGTTGGGCTTCCAGCTACAACCTCCCCCTCGACGAGTTCATGAGGGTGATGGAGACTGCCGTGCGCAACGGCTACACCTTTGCTTGGGGTGCCGACGTGAGCGAGGACGGTTTCTCGCGCCGCACGGGCAAACACCGCTGCGTGGCTACCGTACCCGACACGAAGAGCACGGCCGGTGTGGGTTCTGACCAGTCGCGCTGGACGGGCGAAAAGGCCGGTGCCAAGATCAACGCCACCGACAGCAAGGGCGAAAAGACCATCACGCAGGAGATGCGCCAACTCGCCTACGACAACTGGGAAACGACCGACGATCACGGTATGCAGATCTACGGTTTGGCAAAAGACCAGAACGGTAAGGAGTATTTCATGATGAAAAACTCTTGGGGTGACTACGGTCCTTACAAGGGCTTCTGGTATGTGTCGAAACCCTACGCCGCTTACAAGACGATGAACATCGTGATCAACAAAAACGCCATCCCCGCGGCCATCCGCACGAAGCTCGGCATCTAATAACGGGAGCATATTTGCCATTCCCGACTGCCGTTTGTCGAAAACAAGTCCTGCGGTGCGATCAGTACCCGCGGTGAATCGGCAAACCTCCCCTCAGTGTGCGCATCTGTTCCGCTTTGCGGCGAGCAGATGCGCGCATTGCGTTTGAAACGGGCGCGCGCCATCGCCAAGTGCGCAACTTCAACGTCAACTTTCCTCCCCAATGCACCCCGACTACTCTCCTTTGCGCCGCTTCTCGCGGTGGATTTCTCGCTGGCGCCACCGCCGTGGCTACGGTGTCCACTCTCCATGGGCATTTTCGTGGATCACGCAGGTGATTTACAACGACATGGCTTACTATGCCTATGCCAATTTGCAGCGCCGCCGCCGTTTACCCGCTGCCGATCCCGAGTCGCTCGCCGGAACGCTTAGCGAGAAAGACGATCGCCTCCTCTTTCGGGTAGCTAATGCTGCGGAAGCCAACGATATCGCCGTGGTCGGCGCAGTCGGCGCACGCGAAATCGCCTATCTCTCGGCGGCGCGCACACAGGCACGGCTCACAACTTACGCAGCGCTCCCGACTGCTGCGGAAAAGTGGACGGGGCAGCACGATTTTATCTATTTCGCCGCGGCCGAATTGTTGCCTTCCGGCGATTTCCCGTCGACTTTTTTCGATAACACGGACCCTGCACACTGCCGACTTGTCGTGGTGCGGGGCATAGCGCACAGCGCGTCGGCAAAAGCAGCCTGGCAGCATTTCGTGGAGCGTCCGGAAGTGTGTGTAAGTTTCGATCTCGGCCGTTTTGGCTTGGCTTTTTTCGCCCCGAAACTCCACAAGCAACATTACGTTGTGGCCTATTTGTAAGGGTTTCTCCGCACGAAAATCACAAAAGTTAGCCGTTGTGGTGAAATAATGGGCGAAAAATTTGGTTATCCGCGAGGAAATGTTACTTTTGCACGCTCAAACCGTAAAACCTATCCACGTAACTATGTATTGGACATTGGAATTGGCTTCGAAACTCGAAGATGCACCTTGGCCCGCTACCAAGGAAGAATTGATTGACTACGCAATGCGCTCGGGCGCTCCGTTGGAAGTGGTGGAAAACCTCGAAGAACTGGAAGACGAAGGCGAAATTTACGAGACGATCGAAGACGTCTGGCCCGACTATCCCACGAAAGAAGATTTCCTCTTCAACGAAGACGAATACTAATCCCCCTTTCATCGGCGGAAGCCCACGCGGCTCCCGCCTTTTTTGTGTCGTTGTGGCACATTGTCGCCCCATCTTGTCATGTCCCATCCTGTTTTTGCTTCAAACGTCCCAACGGCGGAGGGAAAATACCCCACTTTCGCCGATTCGCGCTCTGCTTTTGTCCCGACGGTGAGCGTAATCATTCCCGTTCGCAACCGTTCGGGGGTGATTGTCCGCTGTTTGCAATCGGTGGCGGCGCAAACTTATGAGCGCGTGCGCCTGATTGTGGTGGACAATGGCTCGACCGACGACACGCGTTGGCGAGTGGCCGATTGGATGTCGGCGAATGCCGGGCGTTTTGTCGAAACTTGCTTGCTCGACGAGCCACGCTCTGGCGCGAACGCGGCACGCAACCGGGGATTGCGCGCCGTGACCGACGGTTATGTGGCCTTTTTCGACTCAGACGACGAGATGTCGCCCGATTTTCTCACGCAAATGCTCGCTGCCTTGCGCAAGGACACCGCTGCGCAGTGGGTTTTGGCGCGAACACGCATGATTTTTCCCGATGGCACGGAGCAAGTGCGCCACGGCATGCCCCACCCTTCGGCGGCACACCACTTATTGAGCGCACAAGTTTCCACTCAATCTTTCGTAGCCGAGGCAAATTTGTTGCGAGCGGTCGGCGGTTGGGACGAAACGCTCACTTGTTGGCAAGACTACGAGCTGGGCTTCCGGCTTCTTCGCGCGGCACCGCATCCTGCTTGGTGCTCTTCGGTGTTTCACCGCATCTATCGCACGCCGGACAGCATCACCGGCGCATCGCTTTCGGAGAATGCGGAAGGAATTGTGCATGTGCTGCGCAAACTGGCCGAACAAGTAGAGAAAGTCCCCCATTTCCCGTCGTACACGCTTGATCTTCAGTTGAATGGAGGAAATTTTTCGACACCTTCTGCGGATTTTTCTCCGATAGCAGCGGGAGGTTTTCCGAAAGGTGCCGAATCTTCTGCGCAAGCTGTGGACACTTCACCGGCAGTCGCGGACAGTACGTCGATTGCAGAGCATGTCACGGCTGAACAAGCCCAATGTCGTTTGGCTTTGTGGCTGCGCGTGCACATTATTGCAGGACAATTTCGCGCCGAAGGTGCGACTTCTTCCGCCAATGCGCTACTTTCCGCCGTCGGTACGCAACTTCGCCGTGTTTCGTGGCTCGATCGCGTGGTGGCTCGCCTACTTATGGCCTATAGCTCGCGCGGTGGGCGCGGTGCTTGGCGATTTGCAGCACTTTGGACGCGCCTTCGTTGATTTTTCCCCCACGATGCGCCCAAAACTGCCCCGAAGTTTCTAAAATTCATACGGCGCGTAAAACTGAACAAGTCATCGTTCGTCTGGTTTTGATCGAAAGAGATTATGTTTGGTAGAGAACTTTTGAATCGCGGCCTACCACTTTCGTTGGGCGGCCTTCTTTTTTTTGGCGAAAGTGCTACGTCTGCCCGCCGAAAACATCACTCGCAGAGTCGAAAACAAGCAGTCGAACGCGGAACAGCCGTGGAGAAGAAGCGATTTGTCGGCACCCTCGAAGAGAAAACCGCCGTGAAATGCCCGATCGCTTGGGCATTTCCCTAAAAATATGTAGATTTGCGTGTGAAGATAAATGCGTTTTCTCCGCTTGTCGGCGCATTCCTGCCGTGCATTGAGGAGTATTTCGCAAAACCCGCCTTGATCTCCGCCATGCTCTCCACCGTTCACACCGTAGCCATCAACGGCCTCACCGCTTCGCGCGTATTGATCGAAATAAACGTCACCCGTTTCGATCAACCCCGCGACGCGCTCTTTGTTATGGTCGGTCTTCCCGACAGCGCCGTCAAAGAAAGTAAAACGCGCGTCCGTTCTGCCCTCGAAAACAGTGGTTATCCGTTGGCGAGCGGGACAGACATGGCCATCAACTTCGCCCCCGCCGACGTCAAGAAGGAAGGTAGCAGTTACGATCTTCCGCTTGCCGTCGGTTTATTGCTTTCGCACGAACGCATTCACCCCGTCGACCTGCAAATAGAGCGCTGCATGTTTCTCGGCGAACTGGGTTTGAACGGCGATCTGCGCCCCGTTCGCGGCGTACTCCCCGCGGCGATTCTCGCTCGCAGCATGGGTTACACCACACTCTTCGTGCCTGAGGAGAATGCCCGCGAGGCCGCTGTGGTAGACCGCGTGCAAGTGTTCGGCGTGCGCCACCTTACGGAAGTGATCGGCCATCTCGAGGGGCGCGCTCCCCTCTTGCCCACGATAGTCGACACGCGCGCCGAATTTTATGCCGCGCAAGAAACTTTTCCCTACGATTTCAGCGAAGTCAAAGGCCAACCTTTGGTGAAACGCGCCTTTGAAGTCGCAGCGGCCGGCGGGCACAACTTGTTACTTGTGGGCAGTCCCGGCTGTGGCAAGAGCATGATGGCGAAACGCCTCCCCTCTATTTTGCCACCCCTCAGTTTGGCCGAAAGTTTGGAGACGACGCAAATCCATTCTGTGGCCGGCAAACTCGGACGCGGCGACACCCTTATCTCCACGCGCCCGTTTCGTTCGCCCCACCACACCATTTCCGACGTCGCCCTCATCGGCGGCGGCGCCCATCTTCAGCCCGGCGAGGTGAGTTTGGCGCACAACGGCGTGCTCTTTCTCGACGAATTTCCGGAATACTCCAAAAACGCGCTCGAAACCCTGCGCCAACCGCTCGAAGACCGCCAAATCAGTATTTCGCGTGCCCGTTACAACGTCACGCTCCCCTGCTCTTTCATGCTCGTTGCCGCCATGAACCCCTGTCCCTGTGGGTATTACAACGATCCGCACCACCCTTGCACCTGTCGTCCGGGACAAGTGCAGCGCTACATGAGTCGCATCAGCGGCCCCTTGCTCGACCGCATCGACCTGCAAGTCGAAGTTGTGCCGGTTTCGGTGCGCGAACTCTCCTCCGCCCCCGCCGGCGAGAGTTCGGCTGCCATCCGTGCGCGCGTTGTGGCGGCGCGTCGTCGTCAGGCCGCGCGATTTTCCGATTGTCCCGGCGTGCACTGCAATGCCCAAATGGCCGCGCGCCACATCAAAGCATTTGTGCATCTCGACGAATCGGCGCACACCGCCCTCGAACAAGCCCTCGACCGCCTCGGTCTTTCGGCGCGTGCCTACGAACGTGTGTTGAAAGTGTCGCTCACCCTCGCCGATCTCGACGGTGTTGACCAGATCACGCGCACACACATCGCCGAAGCCATCTCTTATCGCAACCTCGATCGCGCCTCTTGGGGAGAATGATCGAGAACGCCTCATTCACAACGAAACATCTCCCTCCTATGAAGCCCCGTTTGCTCTATCTTCGGCTGATGCGCAGCCGCCCCGCCCAGTTGGTTTACAGCCTTTGGCAGCAAATCGACCGCAACGACCTCTTCACGCACGTTGCTGCGCTGACTTACACCACTGTGCTTTCCGTCGTTCCGCTGTTGGCGTTGCTCCTTGCCGTGGGTCGCGGCTTCGGTCTCGACCGCTATCTCGAAGCCCAGCTCCGTGATCACGTGAGCCTGCCCGATCACATCGTCACCCAGCTGATGGACTTCGCCAGCTCCTACATTTCGCGCACACAAGACGACATTGTGGTCGGAGTCAGCTTCTTGGTGCTGGCTTTCACCCTCATTTCGCTGGTCAACAACATCGAGCGCCGATTTAACGCCATGTGGGGCGTGCACACTTCGCGAAGCATCTTCAGTTTTTCCCTCTCTTACCTGGGACTCATCGTGTTTCTCATTTTCGCCATCTTCTTTCTCAGCGGAGTATGGGTGGTGCTGCTGAAATTGTTCAACTATCTGCCCCACTTCTCGTTGATCGACAACAGTGCGCCCCTGATTTCGTGGATCATCAAAGCCTTGGTGGTGAGCGGTGTGTTTGCTTTGATGTTCAAGTATATCCCCCTCGTCCCCGTTCGCTGGCGCAGTATCTATTTCCCCGCGCTGCTCACCGGCACCCTCTTTTGTGCGGTGCAAGATCTCTATGTCAACAGCCAGTTGTTCATCAGCAGTTACAACGCCGTCTACGGTTCGTTTGCCATTCTGCCGCTGTTGATGATGTGGCTCTACGTCACTTGGAGCATCTGTCTCGGCGGTGTCGCGCTTTGCCACACCCTCGAGCAGCAAGCCCAGCCGTTTGCGGACGAAAAGGACGTGTCGCTCAATCGGCAAATGAGCGATGTCGTCGCCCTTCGGCTGATGGGTCTGCTCGCGCGCCGCTTTTTGGCAGGTCAGCCCTCTTGGCCGGTACATCGCCTGGCGCGCGAACTGCGCCTTCCCGTATGCACCACCTTCGATGCGCTCGAACGTCTGCGCCTTGCGGGCTATCTCTATCGAGTGCCCGCGGCAGAAGAAACCTACGGCGACGCCTACCGTCACAGCGCGGTGTATAAGGTCGATGTCGATGTGGACCGTCTCACGGTCGGCGCCGTTTTGCAGCGTTTCGACGTTCTCGGCACCGGACTGTCGGCCGCTCAGTTTGGGCGCACGCCCGAAAGCCGCGAAGCTTGGAGCGCTGTGCTCACCCTCCGCAGAGATTGGGGACATTTGTTCACCGAAGATATCCCGATTTCCGAAATTTGACCGACAAACGAACAGCGCGACCCGCAAAGGGTCGCGCCGTTTTTGCTTTCAGTCGCGAACAAGCACTTGTCCGTTCGGCGGCAGCCGCCGAAGTTTCGCTCCGTGCAATGCCTTTTGCCCCCATCAGCGCAGGGGATCCACCGCAATCGGCACTTCGCTGCGGGCTTTCACCTCGCCAATGACAAAAACGCTGTGCAAACTACCGATACTGTCGATGCGCCCCAGTTTGTGGAGCACAAAATCCTGATAGTGCTCCATGTCACGGACAAAAATTTTGATCATGAAGTCGAAATCGCCCGAGGTGTTGTAGCATTCGGTGATTTCGTCGATGCCGCGCACCGCTTCCATGAACTCTTCGCTCAGGCGGCCGCTGTGTTGTTTGAGTTTGATGTTGCAAAACACCACAATCGTGTTGCCCACCTTCTTGGGGTTAACCTTCGCCACATAGCGCTCGATGTAGCCTTCGCGCTCGAGTCGGCGCTGTCGTTCGAAAGTGGGCGAGGGCGAGAGATGCACGCGGTCGGCCAATTCTTTGACCGTGAGTTTTCCGTTGCGTTGCAGCACACGGAGGATTTCGATGTCGGTATGGTCTATTTTTGTCATTCTGTGAATTTGGTTTTTTGCCGAATGATTTACTGCAAAGGGGATAATTATGGGGCAAAAGTAGGATATTCTTCTGTATTGCAGAAAGAATTTGTTGGTAAAAAAACGGCGCACTACCTTTGCACCATCAAAACAACACAGTTCCAACACAAAAACTAAACAAGACATGAGCCAACTATCTGCCCCCCACCGCGCCGACATCGTCGGCAGTTTCCTTCGCCCCGCCCGTTTGCACGAAGCCCGCGCCCGTTATGCCGCCGGCGAAATCAACGCTGCCGCCCTCCGCGAGGTAGAAGACGAGTGCATCACCGCCCTCATCGAGCGCCAACTGGCCGCCGGCCTGCAAGTGATCACCGATGGTGAGTTCCGTCGCAGTTATTGGCACCTCGATTTCACTTGGGGTTTCCAAGGTGTGGAACACATCGAGCTGGAACACGGCTATCAGTTCCACGAAACTGAAACGACTTGTGGTTCGTGTCGTCTCACGGGCAAGATCAGCGGCGAAAATCATCCCTTCGTCGAGCACTTCAAGTTCGTGAAACAGTTTGAGCGCGAAGGCGTTGTGGCACGCCAAACCCTTCCCGCGCCGGCACAGTTCTACGCCGAACTGTTTCGCGGAGACAACGCCAAGACCACGACGGCCGTCTATCCCGAGCACGAAGAGCTGATTCAGGACATCGCTGCCGCCTATCGCACGGTGATCCGCGATTTGGCCGCTGCCGGTTGCCGCAACATCCAGTTGGACGACTGCACTTGGGGAGGATTTTGCGATCACAACTTCCTCAAAATTCTCAATTCTGACGTCGACCCTGCTTTCTTGCAAGCTACGAGCCTGCGTCTGAACAATTTGGCGCTCGAAGATCGTCCCGAAGGTGTGGTGATCACCACCCACGTGTGCCGCGGCAACTATCACTCCGACTGGGCGTGCCAAGGCCCGTATGATGCCGTGTCGAAGACGCTCTTTGCCCTCGAACAGGTCGACGCCTTCTACTTGGAATTCGACGACGAACGCTCGGGCGGTTTCGCCCCCTTGGCCGATGTGGCAGACGGCAAGCAGGTGGTGCTCGGCCTGATCACCACAAAGCGTCCCGAACTGGAGGACAAAGCCACCGTGATTCGTCGCATTCACGAGGCTGCACAATACATTCCCCTCGATCGCCTCTGCCTCAGTCCGCAATGCGGTTTCGCTTCGTGCGAGATCGGCAACAAACTCACCGAGGAACAACAGTGGGCCAAGATTGCCCTGGTGCAAGAAATCGCCCGCGAAGTGTGGGGATAACCCGACGGGGCCACGTGAAACAAAACCAACTACAAGCAATCCCGCTGATGATCATCGATTGTCAGCGGGATTTTTCGTTGTCATGGGGGAGAAATGTACGCGTTGCGGCGTCGGAACGGTGGGCTAACGCCCGTTTTGCCGCGAGCGAGCACGGTGAGTGTGCTCGAGTCGTTCGAGTTTTCGCAGCGAGCGCGCGGAGCAGTGTTCAGCGGCCGCGGATGGCGTGCCACCATGCCTTCCATTCGCTCCAACCGCCCGTCGACCACAGCGCCAAGGCGATGAGCACGGGTTGGAAGAAGAGGCGAATCAGTCGTTGTGTGTCGGTGACCAAACCGAAGGAATCGATGTGGTAGAAATACTGATTGAGATTGCCCGGGAAGATGAGCACATAGAAGAGGGCGAGGAGGGCACCCACCTTGGCTTTGTGGCGGAAGGGGAAGAGCATGGCGAGTCCGAGTGCGATCTCGACCACGCCCGAGGCCACGACGACAAAGTCGGTAAAGCCATTGCTGAAACGGAGCCACATGGGCACCTGCGCCACGAAGGCAAGACGGTTGAAAGTGAGGTGACTGAAGCCGGCATAGGTCATGAAGACGCCGAGCAGCAGGCGGAAGAAGGTTTTGACGTAGTGCATTGTGCGATGAAAATAGAGGAAGTTGAGTACTTGCGGAACAGTCTTGTGGCGACAAATTTACTCACTTTCCACAAAATGACCAACCCGCTGTGCACCCCGAGCGGACGCGTACGGGCAGTGCCCTTTCTCCTGCGTGCCCATCGCTTATTGTCCTCGCCATCGGCGCGAGGCTCCCCTATGGCTTCCTCTTCGCCGACTTGTTGCGCGAGGACAAGGTAAATACGTGTCAATCGTTTCACGTGAAACGCTAAATCGCTCACGTGTCCACGTCGTAGACCACCGACGAGCGTCTGTTAGCGGTGCTTTTTGCTTTCGATCCTGTGCGCTGTGCGCCGAAAAAAGCGAGAGCCCCGATCAGGGATGGCCATAACGGAACAAAAGTGGTGGACTTGCGGAAAAAACAAGGGAAGAAATGAAGAAAAGTCGGCCATTTTCGATCGAAAACGGCCGACTTTTGGTGGCTTTGCCCCTGTGGGGGGTGAGAATGGGGCGCGATGGGGTTGTCGTTCCACAAGAACGGCAACACTACTTGTCGTTAGACCGAACAATGCTTTGAAAATCAACGAAAAAGCAAGGGAAAGAAAAAAGGATTGACGATGTTTTATGGGACATTGGTGCACTTCCGGAACGCGATAGCGAGGCTAAAAAAGAAAAAGGAGTTGCGCCGTGCGCAACTCCTTTAGAGAGTGGGTGGACCAGCTAGGGCTTGAACCTAGGACCTCCAGATTATGAGTCTGTTGCTCTAACCAACTGAGCTACAAGTCCGGCGAAAGAAATATACTTTCGTGTTGCGAAGTTAGCAAAAAAGCGTAGGGCTGCCAAATTATCGGGCTGTTTTTTGCTTTCCGTGGACTTGTACGGGTGTGGTTTAGAGTCCCCAAGCGGAGAGGATGAAGTCTTTTTCGACGCGTTGCTCGACGGGATCGGGGAGGTTGTGGAAGAAGTTGATGCCGGTGTTGCGTTCGAGTTGCGCAATGCTGAGTGCGTGTTTGCGCATGTCGGCGGTGGTGCCGGTCTTGCCGTAGTTTTTGTTTTCGAGCCAAAAGGCGATGCCGCTATACACTCCATTTTTGACCTTGAGGAGCGCCATGAAGTAGTGCGCCGGTACGGGTACGCGATTGCCGGCGACGTATTTGAGAATACCGGCGGTGCGATCGATGGTTCCGCCCTTGACGACATAGAGCGTGTCGGCAAAGGAAGTGCGGCGACCGAGGTCTTGCACCAAGTTTTCGAGGGCCGTCCAGTAGCGCTGGTTGAAGTGGGCGAGCTGGGGGCTCATGTTGGTGAGATAGAAGGTCTGATCGTTGGCTTCGCGCGAGAAGAGTCGATCGGCCGAGGCGACGAGATGCCCGTGATCATAGCCGTTGAAGGAGATATCGGAGGGCAGGGCTTCGTCCCGCGCAAGGAGGGGATCGGCGGGATATTGGGGCTTTTCGGCGTAGGGCTTGCGGCCTACCTTCTTGGGACGGGTGTCGGTGTCGAAACGGAAGGCGACCCAGCGCGAATGAAAGAGGGTGACATCGTAGGCAACGGCATAGTTGAGAATGGAGTCGCGGCCGGGGGCAGCGGGCGCCACACGGTGGACGAGGAAGCGCTCGGTGGCGTCGCCGGTGAGCAGGGGCATCTCGATGCGCAAGGCGGCCAGCCGATTGGCTTCGCTCATTTTTCCGGGTGTGATGTGCGGTGCGGGGTCGGGCGTGGGGGACGGCGTGGGCGTGGTGCCCGAATTGCCCCAGTTGACCTCGGGTTTTTGCTCCTTGTCGCAGGCCACGAGCGTGAGCGACAGGCAAAGGAGGGCGAGAAGAAGTCTGTGCATGTTTTGTGCTTGTAAAGAAAAAAACACCGCCCGCACGGGGTGCGCGAGCGGTGTGAAGAGAAACGGGGGCGGCTACACGGAGGTGGCCGTCATAGTTGTGCGAATGTGCGGATTACTGCACTCCTCCGTCGGTGGTGCTGAGCGTGGCATCGTCGACGAGGAAGGCTCCACTACCCTTTTGGTTCATGATGAGCAGGCAAATGGTCTTGGGCTGATCGAGTTTGAAGGTGTGGGTGACGAGCGTCCAAGTGCCTTGAGGAACCGCTGTGGAGTTGCCGTAGAGATAGTCGGTCTTGAAGTCTGCGACCTTGTGATCGGTCATGATGGCATAGCCGGTCTTGAGGTGCGCATTGGCTTCTGCGCCGTTGACATAGAAAGAGAAAGTGTAAGTGCCGGCTTTGAGGCTGAGTTCGGCGTAAGACAAGCGCTTGTTGGCCTTGGCATCACCGGTGACCTTCACGGCATATTGTCCGCCGTGTGCCGTGGTGCTTTGCGAAAGCGTGGCGTTGCCGATGCTCGACTTCCAAACGGCGGGGGCAGTAGCGTCCCAACTTTCGAAACCGGCGTTGCTCAACAGGTTGTTTCCCGAAGGAGCAGGGGCAGGTGTGGGATCGGGAGTGGGTTTTGGAGCAGGATCGGGCGTCGGTGTGGGCGTGGGTTGCACGGGTTGGTCGAGATGACCGAGTGCGAGCTTCACATTCTTGACTTGCCATGTGGAACCGCTCTTGTTGTCGGTGTTGTAGCGGAAGGCAATGCGCACTTTTTTGCCAAGGAAGGCGGTGGGAATGTCGAAGTTGACCGAAGTGTAGGTCTTCCAATCCGCGCCTTCTGTCCATTTTTGGTTGAGCACCGTCCATCCTTCTGCGGGTTTGTCGGCGTTGTAGGCGTCGGTGATGAGGAGTTGCTGGTTCTCGTCGCCCTTGTTGTAGCGGAGAATGTAGTCGAAGGCCACGTGTGCTCCTTCGGTCTTGGCAGCGGTGAGGTCAACTTCCCGGCTGACGAGATAGTAGGTGCCGGCTGTGGTTTTCTTGGAGGCGTTGTCGTAGCCCGAAGCCTTGGCCGACTTGAAGTCAACCTTCCATGCGCCGTCGCCGGAAGTGGTTTGGTTGGTGAATGTACCAAGCGTAGCGGCAAAGCTCTCATCGATGAGCGGGCCGTTCGTGTTCGGTTGGACGGGTTGTTCGGGCGTGGAGGGCGTCACGGTGCCGCGTTGCACCTTGAGATTCTTAATTTCCCAAGTCGAACCGCTCTTATCGTCGGTGTTGTAGCGGAAGGCGATGTGCACTTTCTTGCCGAGGAAGGCGGCGGGAATGGCCACTTTGTCGTTGACGAAGTTCTTCCAGTCGGCGGCTTCCGTCCATTTCTGATTGACTACCGTCCATCCTTCGGCAGGTTTCTCTGCGTTGAAGGCATCGGTGATGAGGAGTTGCTGGTTTTCATCGCCTTTGTTGTAGCGCATGATGTAGTCGAGCGCCACATAAGCGTTATCTACGCCGGTAAGGTCGATTTCGGAGCTGACAAGGTAGTAGGTGCCGGCTGTGGTCTTCTTGGCGGCGTTGTCGTAGCCCGAGGCTTTGGCGGTTTTGAAGTCAATTTTCCACGCGCCTTCTCCGGAAGTGGTGTAATTCTTGAACGAACCGAGTGAGCTGGCGAAGCTTTCTTCGAGCAACACTTCCTTGGAAGCGGGTTGTTGCTGTTGTTTTTCTGTGGGAAGTCCGTAAGGGGCGGGCACGTCTTCGCAGGCTGTGAAGCCCAAAGCGAGGGTGCAGGCCGCAGCGAGGGTGAGGAACTTATTCATAAGATCTTATTTTGTATGGACAGTGGAAGGTTGAATGTCGTCGAGGCTGCGCAGTTGCATTTGCCAGTCGGAATAGTAGGAAAGTACGCCGGTGTAGGTGCGACTGTCTACGGGAATTTGGGTAAAGGAGATGTTGTTGCGCACAGAGGTGCGGATAGTGAAACCGGCTGTGCTGTTGTCGAGCAGCAAGGTGCGGTCTACGCCGAAGCCGGCGTCGTAGAGTGCTTTGGGAGCAAAGATCTTGGGCAGCGGTTCGAGCTTGCCGGAGAGTGCGCCCTTGGCGGGAGTGTTGGCCTCAGCGCCTTGTACCTCTTTGATTTTGCCGCGCACGGTGGCGAGGATGGGACAGTTGAGGTAATTGCGGTTGGCTTTGTTTTGAAGCCAGCTTGCCGCTTCGGTAGTGGTGAGGTCGCGCGGAGTGAGCTCAGGTGCTTTGGGATCGGGCGTTCCGACAAGGGCGATATGGGTGCTCACATCTTCAAGCAACATGGGACCGAGACGCAGATTGCCGGCGGAAGTATAGTAAGGACGGCCGATTTTCGGAGTGCGGCTGTAATTGCCGACGTAGAGTCCGTTGAGGTTGATGCGCACACGTTGGCCGAGAGCGAAGTGGGGGAAGAGGGTCGACGTCTTCACACCGACCGTGATGCACTGGTCGTCGTCGGCTCCGGCGGTGGAATGGATATCGCGGAGCACAAGCGTCTGGTAGAGATTGCCGGAGATGTCGTTGGCCACGACAACGCCTTCAAAAATGACGTCTTCTTTGACTTCCTCGAAGGTATTGTTGCCGGTGATCGGCGTGCTGTACTTCTCTTTCACCTTGAGAATGGTGGAGTTGGCCGCGGGGAGCTGTTGTGCGGTGATGAGCGCACGCGAATTGTCGGGCACCTCGTTGTGATCCATGCACGAGGCGAGGGAAAGGGAGAGCGCACCGGCGAGTGCGAGTGATAATATGCGATTCATGTGAGCTGCTTTTTAGAACTTGAATCCGATGTTGAGGAAGAAGTTGAAAGGATTAGCGTAGTAGTACTTCGAGTTGCGCGAGAACTTGTAGGCTTTTCCTTCGCCCTTGGCGTAAGTTCCGCCGTCTTCTTTGTAATAGTAGTCCGATCGATTCTGTTCGTATCCTCCGGTGCGGAGCTTCGTGTTGTTGGTGATATTTTGCAGCGAGAGATTGACATTCAAGCTGCGGCCGTGGCGCAGACGGAAATAGCGTCCGATGCTGAAATCGAACATGAATCCGCCCTTGAACTTCTCTTGTTCGGCAGCATAAGCGGCCACTTCTTTGCCGGTGGCATCGAAGAGTACACCGCCTTCGCGCTTCACTTCGCTTTCGGTCACGTCGTAGGACGGACGACCGTTGGTATCTGTGCCCGAGGGGGTGTAGAAGTGTCCATCGCCGTTGTACGTGCTGTTCAGTCGACGGTAGGGCGAGAAACCGACATAAACGCGGTCATAATAATTGGCCGTTGCCTCGAAGAACCAGCCTTTGATGCTATAGTTGGCTCCAAGCGAGACGGCTGTGAGCGGCGTGCTGCTCACGCGCATTCCATCGGCAATGACGCGCAGGGGCATATTTTCCTTGGTTACGGGATTGACCACCTTGTTCAAACGCGCCAATTCGGTGGAATTCATGCCTTCGTAGCTGATCTGTGCGAGCGGGTTGTTGGTGTATTTTGCATCGCCCACCGAAGCCAAGAGGAGGAACGAGAGGTTGGACGTGGCCTGCACGTCGAAAGCCGCTTCCACTCCGTAGTGCTGCTTCTGCACATCCGTCATGGTCAGGTAGGTGAAGGTCGATTGCTGGTCGTTGTAGAACGCGCTTTGCTCCACCTGACGGCCAAACTGCGCATAGTAGCCGCTGAGTTTACCGACCACCGGGCCGACACGGAACGTATAGCTGAGGTCGGCGTCGTAAATGTCCTCATTGGTGAGGTTGTCGACGAAGTTATTTTGTGCACGAGCGGCGACAAAGGCGTTGCGTGACAAAGGAGCTTGCGTGCCGGCGCCGGCATTGAGGGCAAAGGTGTGATTGAAGGTGGGCGAGTAGGCCACGCCGAGTTTACCGCCGCCGCCAAGGAATTTCGCCAAGCCGCTCTTGCCGAAACTGTTGTTCTTGTAGCGGCCGTTCTCCATCAGACCGTCGCGCTCCATGCTCGTACCGTCGATGCGGCCGGCCAGCGTTACGGTCCAGTGAGGAGAGGTAAATTTATAATTGCTCCACGCCTCAGCTTTGTTCACATCGATGTTGTAGTCATAGCCGAAGCGATCGCCTTTGCCAATCATACGATTCGGACGACGCACGTCGTTTTGCGCTTCGTCGGAGGCGATGCCGTAATCATTCACCGCAAACTTGTCGAGGTCAGTGTAGCGAGTGGCACCGAGCAAGTCCGCCATGGTCTTGTAGTGCATGCCGTGCGTATGGTTGAGTTGTACGCCGAGGGCGATGCGATGGTGCACGTTGAAGGTGTGATTGAGCGTCGAACTCAGCGCCCACACGCTTTGATCGTTGTGGCGACGTTCCAGATAGTAGAGCGCTTCTCCGCCCTCTTGTTCGTTGCGACGGTTGACAAAGTAGAGTTGATCCCAATCGATTTGTCGGTTGGCCTTGTTGGCCGTCCAATGTTGGCGAAGGGTCTCCCACTGTTTGAGCAAGAAGTCCTCGTCCGCCACGTTGTGTTCGTTCGAACTGCTGCGCGTGCCGTCGCTGCCCCACACATTGCCCACGGCCGAGGGGAAGTTCTTATAGTAGTCCGGGCGCGGATCGTAGGCATTGCCGTTCCAACCGAGCGAAGTACCGCTGTAGAACGAATAGGTGTAGCCCAAATTGGTCGTCACGCGCGTATCGTTGTTGTCGGTCTTCCAGTCCCAAGTCAGGATGCTCGTGGGGGCAAAGGCTCTCACCACGCGCGAATTACGCTTTTCGCCGTTTTGGTAACCCCAGTTTGGGTTGTAGTAGTGCGAGTTGGCCAACCAATAGGCCTCTTCTGTCGACGCCGCCTGTTGCGCACGTTCAGTCGGTGCGCCGTAGGTCACGAGAGAGAGGGCGTGGTTCGTGCCGAAGCGTTTTTCCGCCGCGAGAAAATACGCCGCAGAGTTGTAGAACGTGCCTTCGATCACCCCTTCCGTTGCGCCGCGATAACCCACAGAAGCCGCGAGCGCCCAACCGTTTGACATCAACCCCGTGGCATAGGTGAAGAGTGCACGTCCCACATAGTTGCGGTTGGTGGCCGAAAAACTCAACTTCTTGCCCTGAGCAAATTGCGAAGCGCGGGTGTTGTAGCTCGTTGCGCCGCCCACGCCGGCCAAACCGAAGGTGGAATAGGCATAAGCATCCACCCCCTCTTTGTTGCGTGTGGCATCGTTGAGTCCGCCGATGGAAGCGTAGTTGAAACGTCCCAATTCCAAATCATTGAGACGAAGTCCGTTCATGTACGTGTTGGCATACATATTATCGTATGCGCGCACGCGAAAACGCATCGGGCTAAAGCGGAAACCGACGTTGTTGAGAAACGGATCGCTTTTGGCTGTGACCGATGAAATGGTCTGCGCGATGTCGCCGTCTTCGTCAAGTTGTGAGTCGGAGAAGGTGAAATCGGCGTTGTCGTCTTGAAATCTGACGGTATCGGCCACGGGATGCTGTGCCCGTGCCGCAGCACCGGCCACGCACCAAAGGGCGGCCAACAGGAACGTTCCTTTCTTCATGTCTGAGGAGTCATATAGGTTAGGTGTGTCACCGAGCCAAGGCTCGGCTGCCCCGTTCTGTCTTGCTTTCTACGCTAAAAAGCGCGAGCCTGCAGGGGTAGTTTTCAATGCGAAGATAGCAAAAAGCCGTCGACTCTATGGTCTTTCCCCCCTTTTTTTTCTAAATGCACCCACTCTCCCTCGCATTTTCCCCCTCTTCATGGCGAAAAAGCCCCGTCAAAGCGGAGAGAATGCGATTTTGTTCTTAAATTTGCTCCATATATCACATTGACAGTATGAAGAATTTATTTTCCACCTTGCTCCTCATCCTCGCGATTGGAGTTCTTCCCGCCTCGGCACAGAAGAAAGTGCTTTATGGAGTGGGATTCTATAACGTCGAAAATCTCTTCGACACACAGCACGATTCCGGCAAGAACGACCACGAGTTCCTACCCACCGGTTCTTATCAGTGGACAGAACAGAAGTACACGGCCAAACTCCGCAACATCGCCCAAGTTCTGAGCGAACTCTGCACCGAGTTCGGCAACAAGAAAAATCCTGCCGGTGCCGCAGTGATTGGTCTGAGTGAGGTCGAAAACAGCCGTGCGCTCGAAGATCTGCTCCGCGAACCCGCCTTGGCCGCTCGCGGTTATCGCTATGTGCACTTCGACGGTCCCGACCGTCGTGGCATCGATGTGGCGCTGCTCTACAATCCCAAAGCCTTCCGCCTGGTCGAAGCCCAACTCATCCCCTATATCTACCCCACCGAAAGCCAACCCGACGTGGATCTCGGTTTCTACATCGATGAGAATGGTCGCGTCAAAGGCTATCCCTACCAAAATGGTCTCTTGCGCGGCGACACCACCTACATCACGCGTGGCTTCCTTACGGTCGAAGGCTATCTTGGTGATGAGAAGTTCTATTTCATCGTCAACCACTGGCCCTCTCGCGGCGCGCAAAGTCCCGTCCGTGAGCGTGCCGGTTACCAAGTGCGCCGATTGAAAGAAGCCCTCCTCAAGCAAGACCCCGAAGCACGTATTGTCATCATGGGCGACCTCAACGACGATCCCGGCGACCTTTCGGTCACTGCGCCCGAAGCCCTTGGTGCCAAGAGCGACAAGAACGCCTGCGCCCCGCACGATCTCTACAATCCTTGGTACGACATGCTCTATAAGAAAGGAGTAGGCACGCTTTACTATCGCGGCAAGTGGAATCTCTTCGATCAGATCATCTTCACCGGTAATCTCCTCAACACGGCCGACAAATCGCGCCTCCACCTACTCACCAACGCCGTCTTCTCGCGAGATTATCTATTGCAAACCGAAGGCAAGTACAAAGGTGCGCCCAAACGCACCACCGCCGGCGGCACATGGCTCAACGGCTACTCCGACCACTTGCCCACGCAGATTTTCCTCGTCAAAGACGCCCGCTAATCTTTCCATTCGCCAAACATTATCTACCACCCCGTGGCACAGAAACCCGCAATTCCCAAAGGCACCCGCGATTTCGGCTTTGTCGAAATGGCGCGCCGCAACTATATCTTCGACACCATCCGCAGCGTCTACCGTCTTTACGGCTTTAGCCAGATTGAAACGCCTGCCATGGAGAACCTCTCCACCCTCATGGGCAAGTATGGTGAAGAAGGGGACAAACTCCTCTTCAAAATCCTCAACAGCGGCGACTTCACCCGCTCCGTTTCCACCGCCGACTACGAAGCCGCTTCTGCACCCGCCCTCGCCTCCAAGTTCTGCGAGAAAGGCCTTCGCTACGATCTCACCGTGCCCTTCGCCCGTTTCGTCGTGCAGCACCGCGAAGAACTCACCCTTCCCTTCAAGCGCTATCAAATCCAACCCGTTTGGCGCGCCGATCGTCCGCAGAAAGGCCGCTATCGCGAGTTCTATCAATGTGATGCCGATGTCGTGGGTAGCGACTCGTTGCTCAACGAAGTGGAACTGATGCAGATTGTCGATGAGGTGTTCACCCGATTCGGCATCCGTGTGGCCATCAAAATCAATAATCGCAAAATCCTCACCGGGATAGCTGAGGTCATCGGTGCCGCCGACAAAATTGTCGACATCACCGTAGCCATTGACAAACTCGACAAAATCGGCCTTGACAAGGTGAATGAAGAACTGGCGGCCGGCGGACTCTCTCCCGAACAAATCCAAACGCTCCAACCCATCATCGCCCTCTCGGGCTCCAATGCCGACAAACTCAATACCATGCGTCAAGTGCTCGCTTCCAGCGAAGTGGGATTGAAAGGCTGCGAGGAAGTGGAGTTTGTGCTCAATCGCTTGGGCGACGACCTCACGAACGTCATCGAACTCGACCTGACGCTGGCGCGCGGTTTGAACTACTACACCGGCTGCATCTTTGAAGTCAAAGCGCTGGATGTCGAAATCGGCAGCATCACCGGCGGTGGCCGCTACGACAACCTCACCGGCATCTTCGGGCTGCCGGGACTTTCGGGTGTGGGCATCTCTTTCGGTGCCGACCGCATCTACGACGTGCTCAATCAACTCGAACTCTATCCTGCCGACACCGCTTCCGGCGTCTGCTCTTCATCAACTTTGGCGAAGCCGAAGCCGCGTGCTGCCTCCGTATGGCGCGACAGACACGTGCCGCCGGTATCTCAACCGAAGTCTTCCCCGATGCCGCTAAGATGAAGAAGCAAATGAACTATGCCAACACCCGCAACATCCCCTTTGTCGCGCTCGTCGGCGAAAGCGAAATGGCGGCCGGCACCATTGCCTTGAAAAATATGACAACGGGCGAACAATCCACCTGCACCCTTGACGAAGTCATTGCACGTATCAAAGGTTAAGTAGGGATTATGCCTTCTTCCACCTCCTGAAATTCTTATTTTTCTAACCGAGGGCTTTCCTCACTAAATCCTTTTGACCTATGAACTTTTCTATCGGTGATCTTCTGGACAATGCTTGGCAGTTGGCCAAACGTCACGGAATCCTTCTTGCAGTCTATCTGTTCGTAGCCTACATTGTCAGCAACCTGTTTGTACTTCCCTTCTACCCTTCGGGCTATTGGGAAGCTGCCATGAGCGGCCACTCTCAACCCCTCGTCTTAACCCCCACCTACTACTTCGGTTCTTCCTTGAACTTCCTTGTTATGTCTGTTTTCTCAGTAGGTCTGGTACACGCCCTGTTGCGTATGACCCGTGGCGCTAACGAAAACATCGCATTCTCCGATTTTAAGCTGCCGCTTTCTGTCTATTTGAAATATATCGTTTGGCAAATCTTCTACAGCTTCATTATCGGTGCCGGCCTTGTGTTGTTCCTCATTCCCGGCATCTTCTTCGGTGCACGCCTTTCTCAGGCGTCCACTTATATTATCGACCACCCCGAATCCGGTCTTTCCGAAGCCATTAGTTTTTCTTGGCGCGTCACCAAGGGACAAGTGCTTTCTTTGTTTGGTCTCTTCATCGTGTTGGCGGTCATCGTATTGGCCGGTTTGCTGATTTGCTGCATCGGCGTCTGCTTTACGGCGATTATTGCCAAGTTTGCCATCACCAGCCTCTACATTTTCTTCCACGATCGGAACGAAGGTACTCCTTCCTCCTTCGACTATCAAAAGATGTACTAATGCGCAAACCTTCGTTGCGTTCCCTCCTATTTCCCGCTGCCCTTGTGGCGGCGGGAATTTTGTATTACGCCGTCGATCCCCGCTCAAAATTTTGGCTGATTCAATGTCCGTTTCATCGCCTCACGGGCTATGCCTGCCCGAGTTGTGGGGCGCAACGCGGACTGCACGCGCTGCTCAACGGCCGCTTCGTCGAAGCCGTCGGGCACAACCCTTTTCTCGCCCTTGCGCTCCCCTACTGGCTCTTCCTGCTACTAGCCGCACGTGTGCCCCGCCTCCGTCCCCTCCATCAGCGGCTCACCTCGCGTTCGGCCCTCGTGCTTTACGGCCTGCTCACCCTCGCCTGGTGGATGGTCCGCAATGTCTATGGTTGGTGAGTCAACACAAGCCGCACTCCCTATCGCAAGATAGAGAGTGCGGCTCAGTCTTATATCAGTGGTCCAGTTGTATAAGCGGCTCGGGCTATATAAAGAGGAGCGGGCCACCCACAAGAAGGTGTCAAGGCTGTGTCTTCAAGAAAGAGAGGACTTCCGAGATATGGCAGAAAGCGAGAGCGGTGACGGTGTCGGCCGCACCGTAGTAGATGGCGCAGCGGTCGCCCTCCACCAGGGTGGCGCAGGGGAAAACCACGTTGGGCACGTCTCCCATGAGTTCGTAGGGGGCAGCAGGAGCAAGGAGGTAGTCCATCGAGCGGCGGAGCACCTTAGAGGGGTCGTTGAGGTCGAGGAGTGCCGCTCCCATCGAGTAGCGGAAACCGTTGCACGTGGTGATGACACCATGATAGAAGAGCAACCAACCCTCTTCCGTGCGAATGGGCACAGGGCCGGCTCCCGTCTTGGTGCACTGCCAGGCGCTGTCGGGGAAGGGCGTAGGACGCATCACAAGGCGGTGGTGCCCCCAAAAATCCATGTCGGGCGAATAGCTCAACCAAATATCGCCGAAGGGTGTGTGGCCGCTGTCGGAGGGGCGGGAGAGCATGGCATAACGTCCCTTGATTTTTTCGGGGAAGAGCACGCCGTTGCGATTGAAGGGCAGGAAAGCATTTTCGCACTGGAAGAATTCCTTAAAGTCGAACGTGTAGCCGACACCGATGGTGGGACTACCGCCGAAGCCGTTGCACCAAGTGATCCAATAGCGGTCGTCAATCCACACCACGCGCGGGTCGTACTTGTAGAGGTGTTCGGCCACGGCGGGGTCAGTGCCGGGAGCCGCTTGGAAGTGAATGGGGTCGTGGTTGATGCTCCAGTGGATGCCGTCGGGAGAGAAACCTGCAAAAATGTTCATCTGCACACTGCGGTTGTCGCAGCGAAACACGCCGGCAAATCCCTCGCCGTGGCGCACCACAGCGGAGTTGAAGATAGAGTTGCTCGAAGGGATGGCATAGCGGTCGATGATGGGATTTTCGCTGTAGCGCCACACCACGTCGGTGCAGCCTGCGGGACGTTCTTGCCAAGGAATGGGTTGCATAGGCCGAAAAGAGGGGTTTATGAAGTTAATGAGATAGACGAAGAGAAAGGGTTAGTTTTCAATCACACCGGCTTGGGCGCGGAGTTCGTTGAGTTCACGATTGATTTCGGCCATGCGCTTCTTGCCGAGCGGATAGCAGGCAATGAAGACAAAGCTCACCACGGCAATGAAGGCAGGAGCGAAACTCATGAGCCAACGGATGCCGTCGATGGCGGCTGTGGTTTGCACGGCATCAGCCTGCGTGTTGTAGCCCACCCAAGCCAGCATAGCCGTCACACCGGCCGTACCAAAGGCAGCGCCAAACTTCTGCGCCATCGAGGAGGAGGAGAAAATCAGTCCTGTGGAGGCCGTACGGAAACGCAGTTCGGCATAATCGGAAATGTCGGCATACATGCTCCACATCAGCGGCGAGATGACACCGGTGAGTATGCAGAAGATGATTTGCAAGAGGAGCATCGGCAGATAGGCTTCGGCCGAAAGGAAATAGAAAGCAGCGCTCGACAACATCACACCCACGAGGGCGAAGAGGAAAGTAGGCTTCTTACCCACGGCCAT
>ERZ773203.483-NODE-483-length-22167-cov-4.887889_pt1 | contig 22167 bp, 19 predicted proteins | sample MGYA00580529_ERZ773203 | MGnify/ENA primary metagenome ERZ773203 (study PRJEB29015, sample SAMEA2738176) | human oral metagenome | biome: human oral; feature: human-associated habitat; material: saliva | place: China | collected 2177 ... | reverse complement strand
GGTATGTCGGTAGATGGCGATGGTAAGAACGAACACTTCCATATCGCAGGGATAAATCGTTACCCAGACAATGTGGTACGTATTTATAACCGTTGGGGAGTAAAAGTGTTTGAAACAGAAGGTTATGACAATGTTACCCGCGTATTTAGAGGCTTTTCTAATGGTAGGGTAGTAGTAGAAACTTCTGATAAGTTACCACAAGGTACTTACTATTACGTCATCGAATACGTCGATGAGAATAGACAAAAACGAAGTGAAGTAGGTTGGTTATATCTTAAACGATAGAAAAACCTAATAAAAAGCAAAAAGGGCTGTCATCATTACGATGACAGCCCTTTTTGTATTTCAATAAAAAAAGAGCAAATCATAAGCCGGATTCTGTTCTTATCAGTAATGATAAGTGCTTATCATTTATCTCGACTAATAATTGCTCATTAGCTCTAACCGCCTACCCTCCAACAATTGGGCGAGCAACCCTCAAACGCTGGTTTACGCGGCGTTGCACCTCATAGAGTTTACCTGATTTCACTATGGCATTACCCATACATTCTTTCTGTTGCACTTGTCCTCGCCTCGCGGCGGACGGGCGTTACCCGCTATGATGCTCTGTGGTGTCCAGACTTTCCTCTACCTTAGTAGCGATAAGCTGATTTGCTCTTTTTATAATTCTTAACTCAACCCTATATACTTTTGATTAGGTTTTTCATAAGAAGCTAATACACTTGCTTCAAGCATATTGAAATTTAACAATAGGTTATTTTCTTTTTCTTCATCAAAAAGTAAGTCGTAAAGATAATGATGAACAAAAATATACCATTTTTTATTAGGATTTACTACTGCAAAACCTCCGTGATCATTGCCTTTATCAAGATAGAAATACTCCCATTGATAAAAATTTATTACTGCATTAGCAAATAATTCTCCTAAACCATAAGCTAAATCTACCTTGTCGTATGCCAAAGTATCGGCAGTAACTTTTTGCTCTTTATAAGCATCAATAAAATGCCTCAAAGAAGTAGCTACTTCTTTAGGATTGCTTTCATCACAAGCAAAATTGTTCTCTTTTAGTAAGTCAATAGCTTTTTCTTTCAAAGCTGATAGCTCTTCCTTTTCTTCACTATCAGCTAATCTTTCAGTAATTTCAGTCATAAATATCAATTTTCTAATTCTCTAATCTGCTAATCGACAAATCGTCAAATTGACAAATCGTCAAATTAGTAATCTCCCAAAGTCTCAGCATTCTGTGCCAAGGCTTTCGCTAATTGTTCGTCATTAGGAGCCTTGCCGTGCCAAGCGTGAGTACCCATCATAAAATCTACACCATTACCCATTTCGGTATGGAGCAAGATACAAACAGGTTTGCCCTTGCCAGTCAGTGCTTTAGCTTCAGCCAAACCTTTCAAGATAGCACTAATATCGTTGCCCTTCTCAATATCAATTACCTGCCAACCAAAGGCTTCCCATTTAGCGCGAAGATTACCCAAAGGCAGTACCTTATCAGTAGGACCATCAATCTGTTTTTGGTTGTAATCAACCGTAGCGATGAGGTTATCCACCCCTTTGCCACCAGCGTACATTGCCGCCTCCCATATCTGTCCTTCCTGTAGCTCGCCATCGCCGTGTAGGGTATAAACCAAATGCTTATCGCCGTTTAGTTTCTTAGCCAAAGCCGCTCCTATAGCTACTGAAAGCCCTTGTCCTAAAGAGCCCGAAGCCACACGTACTCCCTCCAAACCTTCGTGCGGAGTAGGGTGCCCTTGCAAACGCGAATTAAGCAAGCGAAAAGTGTTGAGTTCTTTTATAGGGAAGAACCCTCTACGAGCCAGTACACTGTAGAACACAGGCGAAATATGTCCATTAGATAAGAAGAAAAGGTCTTCGTCTTTGCCGTCCATACTAAAAGGCAGTTTAAAGTCCATCACCTCGTTGTACAGGCATACTAAGAACTCAGCGCAGCCTAAAGAGCCACCAGGGTGTCCCGAATTTACCTTGTGTACCATTCGCAATATATCCCTACGCACTTGGGTAGTAAGGTCAGTAAGTTGTTGGGTATTCATCGTTTTTTATCGTTTTATAATTTGATGCCACAAAGATACAACTTTCTTTGGTAAATGCAAAAATTAGAAAAAAATTCTCCAGCCATCTTCCCTATACAATCACTATAGGAAGAGTATAGGAAGAGCGAACGATTAGCAAAGGATTAGCGAAGGATTAGCGAAGGATTAGCGATAAATGAGCAAAAAATAATTGTCTAATAAACGCCTTATTGGGCAAAAAATCTCATTAGCAAATTGGCAAATTGGCAAATTAGTTTGTATCTTTGCCCCCCGAACATATAAAAGCATTATGGAAGAAATAAGATATGACGAAGACAGTATCCAAACGCTCGACCCCTTAGAACACGTGCGTTTGCGCCCCGGTATGTATATCGGAAAGCTCGGTGATGGCTCTTCTGCCGATGACGGTATCTACGTACTCCTCAAAGAGGTACTCGATAACAGTATAGACGAGTTTATTATGGGTGCCGGCAAGACTATCGATGTGAAAATCAGCGATAATAAGGTAGAAGTACGCGACTATGGGCGTGGTATTCCTTTGGGCAAGGTTGTCGATGTAGTCTCTAAAATGAATACTGGGGGCAAGTACGATTCGCGCGCTTTCAAAAAGTCCATCGGACTTAATGGGGTGGGTACTAAGGCAGTAAATGCTCTTTCGTCTTATTTTAAAGTGGAATCAGTACGCGACAACCAAACTAAGTCAGCTTCTTTTGAAAGGGGAATTATTAAAGAAGAATCGCCAATAGAAGAAAGTCAGAAAAGACGAGGCACGAGTGTTACTTTTATTCCTGATGATACCATTTTCAAAAACTTCAAGTTCCGCAATGAGTACGTAGTGCGTATGCTCAAAAACTACGTATACCTCAACCCTGGGCTTACAATTAATTATAATGGCGAAAAATACTATTCAGAAAACGGACTCAAAGACCTTCTCACCGAAAATAATAACGAAGAGGATTTCCTTTATCCTATCATTCACCTCAAAGGCGAGGATATCGAGGTAGCTATTTCGCACAGCAAAACCCAGTATAGCGAGGAGTATTATTCTTTTGTAAACGGACAAAACACTACACAAGGAGGTACGCACCTCAATGCGTTCAAAGAGGCATATGTAAAGACCATCCGCGATTTTTATAAAAAGAACTTCGACCCTTCCGATGTGCGCAAGTCTATTATTGCAGGGCTTTCTATCAAAGTGATGGAACCAGTCTTTGAGAGCCAGACCAAAACGAAGCTTGGTTCTACCGAAATGGGCGAGGGGATGCCCTCAGTGCGCACCTATATCAATGATTTTGTAACCCGTCATTTAGATGATTATCTACATAAGAACAACGAAGTAGCCGATGCTATTTTGCGCAAAATTATGGAAGCGCAACGCGAACGTGAAGACCTTGCTGGTATCAGGAAATTGGCTAAAGAAAGAGCTAAAAAAGCAAACTTACACAATAAAAAACTAAACGATTGCCGCATACACCTTACCGATACAAAAAACAAGCGCAATTTAGAGAGTACGCTGTTTATTACAGAAGGGAATTCAGCATCGGGCTCTATCACTAAGTCCCGCGATGTCAATACCCAAGCGGTCTTTTCGTTGCGAGGTAAGCCTCTGAATACCTACGGAATGACGAAGAAGATAGTCTATGAAAACGAGGAATTTAACCTCTTGCAAGCTGCTCTAAATATCGAAGATTCTATGGACGACCTCCGTTACAACAACATTGTCATTGCCACCGATGCCGATGTCGACGGAATGCACATCCGCTTGCTACTTACCACTTTCTTTTTGCAGTTTTTCCCCGAGATTATCAAGGAAGGACATTTGTATATACTGCAAACGCCTCTTTTCCGTGTGCGCAATAAGAATGAGAAAATATATTGTTATAGTGAAGAAGAAAAGCAAGCTGCTATAGCGAAGCTCAAAGGGAAACCTGAAATAACTCGCTTTAAAGGGTTGGGTGAAATTTCTCCAGATGAGTTTAAAGATTTTATTGGCGAAGATATCCGTTTAGACCCTGTAATGCTCGACAAAACCATTCATATTGAACAGCTTTTAGATTTTTATATGGGCAAAAACACCCCCGACCGACAAGATTTTATCATTAACAACTTGAAAGTAGAGATTGATAATTTTGAATAAAAAAAGAGCCTTGCAAAACCATTTGCAAGGCTCTTTTTCGTTGATATGCTATGAATTATTTACTTTTTGCTGCAATTAAGTTTAGAGCACTACCAGCTCTAAACCACGCTATTTGCGAGTCGTTATAGGTATGGAGGCATTTTATTATATCTTTGCTACCATCACTATGTACGAATTCTAAGTGCAAAGGCTTATTAGGTGCAAAATCAGTAAGGTCTAAAAAGTTGATTACATCGTCTTCTTGTATTTTGTCATAATCAGCCTCATTAGCAAAGGTGAGGGCTAACATTCCTTGTTTCTTCAGGTTAGTTTCGTGAATCCTCGCAAACGATTTTACTAATACTGCTTTTACCCCTAAGTGGCGTGGTTCCATAGCGGCGTGTTCTCTAGAGGAGCCCTCGCCGTAGTTTTGGTCACCCACTACTATGCTGGGGATACCTGCTGCCTTGTATGCTCGTTGCACTTTAGGTACTTCGTCATACTCGCCCGTCAATTGGTTCTTTACGCAGTTAGTCTTACCATTAAAAGCATTTACAGCTCCTATAAGCATATTGTTAGAGATATTGTCTAAATGACCTCTAAATTTCAGCCAAGGTCCTGCCATCGATATATGGTCAGTAGTACACTTACCCTGCGCTTTGATAAGTAGCTTTGCCCCTGTGATGTTCTTGCCGTCCCAAGCAGGGAAAGGCGAGAGCAATTGCAAGCGCGAAGAAGTAGGCGATACTATCACCTGCACTTGGCTACCATCGGCTGCTGGAGCCTGATAACCAGGGTCGTCTACCGAAAAACCTTTAGCGGGTAGTTCTTCTCCTTCTGGTGGGGCAAACCTAACAGCTTCTCCTTTGTTGTTCAGTAGGCTGTCTGTTATAGGGTTGAAGTCTAACCTACCAGCTATAGCAAGAGCAGCTACCATTTCAGGTGAGGCTACAAAGGCGTGAGTATTAGGGTTGCCGTCAGCACGTTTAGAGAAGTTGCGGTTAAAAGAGTGTACTATAGTGTTCTTCTCTTGTTTTTCTGCTCCCTCACGACTCCACTGCCCTATACAAGGGCCACAAGCATTGGTAAAAACTTTAGTGCCTAATTGTTCAAAGGCTTCTATGATGCCATCGCGCTGCACTGTATAACGTATTTGCTCAGAGCCAGGGTTGATACCAAAAGAGGCTTGAGGTGTAATACCTAAGGCAGCAGCTTGCTTAACTACCGATACAGCACGGGTCAAATCTTCGTATGATGAGTTAGTACAAGAGCCTATCAATCCCCATTCTACTTTTAGAGGCCAACCGTTTTCTTTAGCCACTTCTTTCATTTTAGATACAGGGGTACCTCTATCAGGGGTGAAAGGCCCATTGATATAAGGTTCGAGTGTGTTTAGGTCGATTTCTATCAGTTGATCGAAGTACTTTTCTGGGTTGGCATATACTTCAGGGTCGGCAGTTAGGTAAGAGGCAATCTTGTCAGCTGCTTCTACTACTTCTGTTCTACCAGTGGCACGCAGATAGCGACGCATAGCGTCATCATAGCCAAAAGTAGAGGTAGTAGCTCCTATTTCAGCACCCATGTTGCAAATAGTACCTTTACCAGTGCACGACAACGATTGTGCTCCCTCACCAAAGTATTCTACTATAGCTCCAGTGCCTCCTTTCACGGTTAGCAGGTCAGCTACTTTTAGGATAACATCTTTAGGGGCTGTCCAGCCGCTGAGTTTTCCGCTGAGTTTCACTCCTATCAGTTTAGGGAATTTGAGTTCCCACGCCATTCCTGCCATTACATCTACCGCATCAGCGCCTCCTACTCCTATTGCTAGCATACCTAAGCCACCTGCATTTACAGTGTGCGAGTCGGTACCTATCATCATTCCCCCTGGGAAAGCGTAGTTCTCTAATACTATCTGGTGAATAATACCTGCTCCAGGTTTCCAAAACCCAATGCCGTACTTGTTCGATACTGACGAAAGGAAGTCAAATACTTCTTTAGATTGTTCAGTAGCTACTTTTAGGTCAGTAGCGGCACCTACTTTTGCTTGAATAAGGTGGTCGCAGTGTACTGTAGTGGGTACGGCTACCTTTGCACTACCAGCGTGCATAAATTGCAGTAGTGCCATTTGGGCAGTAGCGTCCTGACAGGCTATGCGGTCTGGGGCAAAATCTACATAATCTTTGCCGCGTTCAAAGGCTTTCTGAGGGGTAGCCTCCCATAGGTGTGCATATAGTATTTTTTCAGCTAATGTTAGTGGTCTTCCTACTATTTCTCTTGCTTTATCTACTCTTTCGGGTATATGGGCATATACCTTTTTGATCATTTCAATGTCAAATGCCATAATAGTTAGTTTTAAGTTGTTATTAGTGTTTTTTATAGTTGTCTTATAGTCCTAAAATACTCCTAAAAGTACTGCTAGGAAGCATTACTGCCGAAGTGCGCTTTGTACTAGGGTGATAATAGCCGTGTAAGTCTATTTTTTGTCCTTGTACTACTGTTAGTTCAGCTATGATAGCCTTTTCATTTGTGGCAAGAGCTTTAGCTATGGGGGCAAACTCTTCAGCTAAGGCTTTGTCCTGTTTCTGAGCAGCTAAGGCTTCAGCCCAATAGAGCGCTAAGTAAAAATGACTTCCTCTATTGTCTAAAGTACCTACTGCCGACTCTGGCGAGCGGTTATTTTCTAATACTTTACCCGTTGCCTCATCAAGGGTTTGGGCTAATACCAATGCTTTTGTATTCTGATAGGTAGTAGCAAAATGCTCTAATGAGGCTCCTAAAGCTAAGAACTCGCCTAATGAATCCCAGCGCAGGTGATTTTCAGCAAAGAGCTGTTCTGCTAATTTAGGGGCAGAACCTCCAGCACCTGTTTCAAATAATCCCCCTCCGTTCATTAGCGGTACTATCGAAAGTACTTTAGCACTAGTGCCTAATTCTAAGATAGGGAATAAATCGGTAAGGTAATCGCGCAAAACATTGCCGGTTACTGATATAGTATCTTCGCCTTTTTTAGTGCGCTCTAAGGTAAAGAGTATGGCAGCTTCAGGAGCGAGTATTTGTATATCTAACCCCTCCGTATCACACTCGCTAAGGTAGAGCTTCACTTTTTTGATAAGTTCAGCATCGTGAGCTCGTTTCGCATCAAGCCAGAAGATAGCAGGGGTATTAGTAGCTTTAGCGCGCTTTACTGCTAGCTTTACCCAATCTTCTACGGGAGCATCTTTCACCATACACATACGCCAGATGTCGCCTGCCGCTACGTGTTGCGATAGATATACAGTGCCATTCTCACCAATTACTTGCATTTCACCTTCTTCAGGCACTTCAAAGGTTTTGTCGTGCGAACCGTATTCTTCAGCTTTCTGTGCCATTAGCCCTACATTGGCTACCGAGCCCATTGTGCGTGGGTCAAAAGCACCGTGCGCCTTACAAAAGTCTATCACTACTTGATAAATACTAGCATAGCTACTGTCAGGCAATACAGCTAAGGTATCTTGTGTTTTGCCTTCAGCGTTCCACATTTTGCCTGAATTGCGTATCATAGCAGGCATTGAGGCATCTACTATCACATCGTTAGGGTAGTGCAGGTTGCTGATGCCTTTTTCTGAATTTACCATTGCAATAGCAGGAGCATTAGCCCATACGTCATCTAGGTCTTGCTGTATAGCTTTCTGTGTATCAGCAGGCAGAGTGCTTACTTTGGTTAGTAAGTCTGAAAGTCCATTGCGTACATTTACCCCTATAGCTTTAAAGGTGTCGGCATACTTACTGAGTACGGGGGCAAAGAGCGTTTCGACTGCATAACCAAAAAGGATAGGGTCTGATACTTTCATCATCGTAGCTTTCAAGTGCAATGATAGCAAAAGACCTTCTTTTTTAGCACGAGCAAATTGTTCTTTATAGAAAGAGAGTAACGCTTTTTTGCTCATTAGGGTAGCATCAATAATCTCTTTGGCTTGTACCGTTATATCAGTTTTCATACTGATTACCTTCCCTTGGGAGGTGTGTAGTTCAATGCGTACTTTATCAGCTTTATCAAAGGTTATGGACTGTTCATTATGATAAAAATCACCCTCTTGCATAGTGGCAACAGCCGTTTTTGAATTGCTTTCCCACGCTCCCATACTGTGTGGGTGTGTTTTAGCGTATTGCTTTACTGCCTTAGGGGCTCGTCTGTCAGAGTTGCCCTCTCTTAGCACAGGATTTACAGCACTACCTTTCACCTTATCATATCGTTCTTTGATGCTTTTCTCCGCCTCTGTCTTCGGAGCTTCAGGATAGTCAGGTAGCGCATAGCCCTGTGCTTGTAGCTCAGCTATAGCTGCTTTTAGCTGTGGTACAGAGGCACTAATATTGGGCAACTTGATGATGTTAGCTTCAGGCTTTTTAGCCAATTCGCCCAGCTGTTGTAGTGCATCTTCCACTCTTTGCTCTTCCTTTAAAAAATCAGGGAAAGCCGCCAAAATACGCCCTGCCAGCGAGATGTCTTTTAGTTCAAAATGTACATCTGACGATTGGCAAAATCGCTGAATAATAGGCAATAGCGAATGAGTAGCTAAAAAAGGAGCTTCGTCTGTTTGGGTATAGATGATTTGCTTCATAATTTTAGGGCTTTGGGTTATCGTTTATCTAAAGCTACAAAGGCTCTTTCTTTAGCACCAGTGTATATTTGGCGAGGTCTGCCTATAGGTTCGCCTCCTTGCCTCATTTCTTTCCATTGTGCAATCCAACCAGGCAGTCTTCCGATAGCAAATAGCACGGTGAACATCTCTAAGTGCATACCTAGTGCTTTGTAGATAATACCAGAGTAGAAATCCACATTAGGGTAGAGGTTACGGCTTTTGAAGTAATCGTCTTCTAAGGCTACTTTTTCCAAATGTTTAGCTATGTCAAAAATAGGGTCGTCTATACCTAAAGCGTGCAGTACATCATCGGCTGCTTTTTTGATGATTTTAGCACGTGGGTCGAAGTTCTTGTACACGCGGTGTCCAAAGCCCATTAATCTAAATGGGTCGTTTTTGTCTTTAGCTTTGTTGATAAACTTATCTACATCGCCCCCATCAGCTTTTATCTCTTCAAGCATCTCTATCACCGCTTGGTTAGCTCCTCCGTGTAGGCGTCCCCATAGGGCAGAAACCCCTGATGAAATACTTGCAAAAAGGCCTGCTTCCGACGAACCTACTAAGCGCACGGTAGAAGTCGAACAATTTTGTTCGTGATCGCCGTGAAGTATGAGCAATTTGTTTAGCGCGCTCACTATAGTAGGATTGATAGCGTATTCCTCAGAAGGGATTTCGAAGAACAAACGCAAGATATTTTCTATATATCCCGTAGAATTTTTGTAATAATTCAGAGGTAATCCTTCGCGTTTGCGGTACACCCAAGTAGCAATAATGGTAAATTTAGCGATAGCCTTGCAAACAGCTTGATATACATCTTTATTGCATTTCACATTCACAGGCACAGGATTGAAAGCGGTAAGCGCACTAGTAGCCGAAGAGAGTACCCCCATAGGGTGTGCTGATCTAGGAAAGCCATCAATAATGTGGCGCATATCCTCGTGCACTATAGTGTACTTGTGAATGGTTTTTTTGAATTGGTCGTACTCTTCAGCAGTAGGGAGTTCGCCAAAGATGAGCAGATAGGCTACCTCTAAAAACTCGGCATTAGCTGCCAAATCTTCAATATTATAGCCGCGATAGCGCAAAATACCGCGCTCGCCATCTAAGAAAGTGATGGCACTCTTGCAAGATCCAGTATTTTTATACCCCGAATCTAAAGTAATAAGCCCTGTGAGGGCACGTAGCTTCTCAATGTTGATAGCTTTTTCGTTTTCAGTTCCTACTTCAATAGGAAATTCAAATTCTTTTCCTTCAAAGATTAATTTGGCTGTACGTTCCATAGTCTATTAGTTTTAAATTCTTTCGCAAAGTTATAAAAAGAAAATTAAACAAACAAGGAAACTTGATTTTTTTAACAAAAAAACTGATAAATGTTAAAAATAAAAAAGAGAGTGTAAAATAAAAAGTCAGGAAGATAAAAGGCGAAAGATTAAAAGAAAAAGACCTTAAAAAAGTTTTAACTTTCTCAAAGTCTTTATTTTATAAATAAGCCATATTATGGAGTAGCAATGTGCCTACGACTGGATTCGAACCAGCACGCCCTAACGAGCACCACCCCCTCAAGATGGCAAGTCTACCAATTTCTCCACGTAGGCTACTAACATTAAAAAATGTGACCTGGCTGGGGCTCGAACCCAGGACCCCAACATTAAAAGTGTTGTGCTCTACCAACTGAGCTACCAAGTCATCAATAAAATGAAAAACAAACTTTTAAAATCCTTAGTGACCCGGCTGGGGATCGAACCCAGGACCCCAACATTAAGAGTGTCGTGCTCTACCAGCTGAGCTACCGAGTCGGTTTTACTCAAAAGTATTTCCTTGTTTGCGGGTGCAAAGATACAACATTTTTTTTATGTACCAAGAAAAAAAGTATTATTTTTGCACTTTATTTTAAATAATTTTTTCAAACCCTTACTATACAACAGTTTATAAAATGAAAATAATTCTTATTGGCTATATGGGTAGCGGTAAATCTACCCTTGGAAGAGCCCTCGCCACTGCTAAAAACATTTCTTTCGTCGACCTCGATGTCTATATCGCTGAGCGTGAAAAATGCTCCGTACTCGATATTTTTAAAAATAAAGGAGAGATTTATTTCCGTAAGAAAGAAGCACTTTACTTGCAAGAAGTCCTCCAAAAAGAAGAGGATATGGTACTTTCATTAGGCGGAGGTACGCCTTGCTTTGGCAATAATATGCCTCTTATCAAAGCCTCTGGGGCAACGAGTATTTATCTAAAATACCAACCTCAATCCCTTACCCAGCGTCTTTTGCAGGAGAAAGATCACCGACCTTTGCTTGCCGAAATCAAAGAGATTGATTTAGAAGAGTTCATACGCAAGCACCTCTTCGATCGCAATCCGTACTACGCTCAGGCTACCCATATCATAGCTATGGACGGTCTTACCCCTGACCAAAGCCTCCAAAAGTTACTTACAGTTTTCTAAGGCTGCTTACTTTTGTCCAGCCTGTTTTGCCATTAACCAACCGTATCTTTACCCAGTCTTTAGCATCTTCTATAATCTCTACTTTAGTACCTTCGTGCAGCTGCATTACCTCGCTGCTGTAGGCATTAGCGTCTGAAAATACGCGTACGGTTTTGTCAAAAAGAATAGCGTATTGTGTTTGGCTAACTTGCTTATGGCAGAAGTGCGCTAAGGTGTAACTACCTATCGCAAAAAACAAAAATACCAACATCAGACTGAAAAAAGTGCGCTTGAGTGCCGTGCGCTCTACGAAATAGTAGAGCAAAAAACTCAACACAAAAGCAAAAACTCCTATAATCGAAAGTACCGCCCACGTATGAGCGCTAAAAAGCCCTACAATACCATCGCTTAGTTGGCGCACCCACGTTTTGGGTAGAGGGGTGATGGCATCTACTTTCATTTGGTTAGCAAATATCAGATTGTTTTTCGCATCGGCATTTTCAGGGTCAAGCTGCAGTGCCTTTTCGTAATAATAGATACTTTCAGGCACATTGTTCAGCTTGTAATAAGTGTTGCCTAAGTTGTAGTACAAAGCCGATGACTCTTTGCCTGACTTCAATATCGATGAGTACACCGCAGCCGCTTGGGTGTAGTCTCCCTTTTGGTAGAGAGTAGTAGCTTTGTCAAAATTATCTTGGTCTTGCCCCCAGCCTATAGTGGCTATAGCAAGGCATATTAGGGTTATAAGGTACTTCATCGCTAAGCTTATTTTTTTACTTGTTTGTCTAATTCTGTTATCACTTGCACGGCATTGCCAAAATCACTTTCTACTGAAGCATCGGTGTGGTGCTGCGAGTAGCGCGCCATTTCGCAGTTAGCTAACAGCCGTATAAAGCGCTCTACCGTCTCTGGTGCCGCGTGGCGTGCCAATAACAACTCGTTTATTTTCTCCTTACTCATTTCAGCAGTTTCTATCTTCAGTTTAGCTTTCAGATAGTTGTGTAGCGCACGTTCTAAAGCCTCATAGAAGTGGTCTTTGTCGGCGAGTTTGCGTTTAGCTTCACTTAGGTATTTCTTAGCCAAGCGGTTGGCAGTACGCACTTTTGCTCCTTCTATATCTCCTGCGCGACGCTGTCTAATGCGCCAAGCTATTAGGGCGATAGGTATCAGCAGTAGTGGCAAGAGTAGGTATAGATAGTAGCGCACCGAACCAAAGAAGGCAGGCTGATGCATCGCTACTAAGCCTGTGTTAGGCTGTTGTGCACGGAAGTGACTGCTCGGCAGGTTGTTATCGTTAGCCACATCAGTAGGAGTGTCTTCGTTAGCAGCTCCTTCGGTTACATCTATCCACAACTCGTCTGTTTTTATAGTTTCGTATTTATGAGTGTTCGGATTGAAGTAAGAGAAAGCCACGCCGCTGATAGGGTATTTGCCTTTGTACTGAGGTACAATGGTGTAAGTTTGCTCTATACGCCCTTTCATACCAGCAAGGGTAGTGCTAATGTCGTCATTTTGCTCAGGAGCATATACTTCTAATGAGGAAGGGAAAGTGGGCTTAGGTAGGTCAAACAGTTTTAGGTTACCACTGCCCGATACTTCTACCTTCAGCTGCATACTTTCGTTGCCTTTTAGGGTTTGCTTGTTAGGGGTTACAGCAAAAGAGAAGTCGCCTACCGCTCCGCTAAAGTTATCAGGTTTGCCTTCCTCAGGCAGGTCTTTTACGTTGATAGTCTTATTGCCAGAGGTTACCCTGCGCGATACTTGTTCATACATCATTCTGCCAAAGAAATCACGCTGATTAGTAGGCACACTCAGTACTGCGTCCATAGTCAGTGGTTCGAGGGTGATAGTACCTGTTTTTTGTGGGTAGAGTACTACTTTTTTCACTACTATGCAGCGATAGTTGCGTCCCTGATAGCTACAGTCGCCTATCTCATACTCCTGCATTTTTATCTCTTGACTCCAGAAGTTAGGAAACTTAGGTACTGTCAGCCATTGTAGGTCGTTTAGGGCTACATTGCTGCCTACGTATAGGCGATAGGTTACGCTTACTGCCTCATTCAAATAAGGATTGGGCTTAGAGACTTCAGCCAATAAAAACAAACTTTCTTTGGCTACATCATTGCTCGTCTTATCTATAGACGGAGCAGCGACGGCTTCAGTTACGGTGATAGCAATAGGGGCTGTCTTGTAGGTTCTCCCATCAATATCTATCGAGGCCTGCCCTATGGTGAATTTACCTTTGGCTTTAGGTTGTAGTATATAGATGTAAGTCTTTGAAAAAGAACGTACGCCATTAATCCACGATTCAGAAACCGATTGCGAAGGCCCCATTATCACCACAAAATCGTGAAAAGAGGGCGGAGTAAAGTTATCGCCGTTTTTGTTCATCGTAAACTCTATGCGCACCCGCTCATTAGCGCCTAAAGTGTTTTTGCTCACATCGGCCCTAAACTCTATATTTTGGGCACAGAGGCTTTGTACTAAAAAGGTTATAAAGAGTATTAATCTATATTTCATTGCTTAAATTGTTTATGTTGAAAGACAAAATGCTATTTGCTCTTACCAATCTTTTTCAGATTTGGCGCGCTGTCCTCTTACTTTTTGTCCGTTTACTTTATCTTGAGTTTTGCGCTCCTCATTGTTCATAGCTTCAAGGATACGCTCCATCTGTTCAGGCGATAAAGACGAAGGGCGTGGCTGTCCGCCTTGCTCTTTAGACCCCTGTTGGTCGTCTTTATTGTCTTTATTCTGGTCTTTGTTGTCCTTATCTTTGCCGTTTTTGTTGTCTTTATCCTTATCTTTATTGTCCTTATTGTCTTTATTGTCTTTGTCTTTATTATCCTTATTCTTGTCTTTATTATCCTTATTCTTGTCTTTATTGTCTTTGTTGTCCTTATTATCCTTGTTTTTATCCTTATCGTCTTTCTTATCCTGATTTTTATCTTTGTTGTCCTTGTTATCCTTGTTTTTATCCTTGTTGTCTTTATTGTCTTTGTTATCCTTGTTATCTTTGTTGTCCTTATTATCCTTGTTGTTGTTTTTAGGTGGATTTTTCTTAAGCATTTCGTTAGCTACAGCTAAGTTATAGCGCGTTTCCTCGTCAGTAGGGTTGTATCTGAGGGCTTCTCTATACGCCAATACTGCCTTGTCATAGGTCTTTTCTTTCATAAAAGCATTTCCTAAGTTATGAAAGATTTGGTGTCTTTCAGCTTCCGACATCTGTTTAGCATTCGCCGCTTTCATCAGCTGAGCAAAGGCTTCTCCGTAGTTTTTTTGCTTATACAACAATGTGCCCAAGTTGTATTGGGCAGTCAGATTCGTATTATCTTCAGCTATAGCATTCCGATAATCTACCTCAGCTTGGGTAGGTTTATCACCTTTCAATGATTCATTACCCTGATAGGTCAGCTTTTTAGAGTTCATAGCCGCTTTTAGCGCCTCTTTTTCCTCTTTGCTTTGCCCAAAACTACCTATACTGATAAAGGTTAAGACTATAAAAAGAATATTTTTCATACAGATACTTACTTTTTTCGTTCATTAAACAAATTCAGACGCTTTACCCATTGTGTTTTTCTTTCAAAGATAAAAAGGTCAAGCACCAACAGCAATAACGCTCCTGCTAAAAACCACTGAAACTGGTCTTTAAAATCTACAAACTTCTGAGTGTCAAACTGACTTTTCTCGGTGCCTTCTAATATCTTTTCTATTTGGCTAACAGCCTCTTGGGTATTATCGCCATTTAGGTATTGTCCGCCAGCGTTTATCGCTATTTGTTGTAGCAACTCTTTGTTTAGTCGTGTGATAACTACCTCGCCATTGCTGTCGCGTTTATAGCTTTGTTCGCCCAGTTCGCGCATCGGTATCGGACTTCCTTTTTCAGTACCTACTCCTATGGTGTAGATATGTATGCCTTTTTCTTGTGCTTCAGTAGCTATTTCGGTAGCTCCCATCTCGTGGTCTTCACCGTCAGAGATGATAAAGAGCAAGCGCGAGGTAGTGCTTTTATCGTCAAAATAGTTGGTTGCCATACGTATAGCCTCCTGAATGGCAGTACCTTGCGACGATAGCATATTAGTATTCATACTCTGCAAAAACATTTTGGCAGCCGAATGGTCTGTCGTTAGGGCGAGTTGCGGATAGGCACTTGCTGCATAGGCTACGATACCCACACGGTCGCCTTTTAGCTGATTGATAGTCTCAAAAGCGATGCGTTTAGCTTTCTCTAAGCGGTTAGGGGCTACATCTTCAGCCAGCATACTTTTTGAAACGTCGATAGCAAAGACGATATCCACCCCTTCGCGTTTTACGGTTTCTATTTTAGTGCCTATTTTGGGGTTAGCCAAAGCGATGCAGAGTAGCACCACTACGGCAGAAAGCAATATCCACTTCAGCCACAGCTTAAAGTTAGAACGGTCAGGCGATAAGCGTCTGAGCAACGCACTATCAGCAAATGCCCTTTGAGCCTTCTTTTTCCGCCATAGCGAAATTACAAAAACAAACAACAGCGGCAACAATACCGCTATAAACCAGAGATATATTTTTTCGTCTATATGTATCATAATAAGTTATAAAAGAATAGCTATTATCTATGCCTTTTTGCCTTCCTCAAATACTGCGCCAAACCCACTATAAAATTAAAAAAAATTGCCAATTTGTCAATTTACTAATTGTTTCAGATCATCTTCTAATTCTTTAAGACTGTTATCACGTTCTATTTGTCGTTGTTGGGCTTGGTATTTCTCGTATTCTAGAGCCGATTTTTCCATAGCCATTTGGTGTGAAATCTTACCAGCGTGTTGCAAGAGCTCTCTACCATTCAGTTGCAGGATAATATCTAAGCGCGAAATCCAGTCTTTCATATACATAGGCGTTTGCTGTTGAGCCATAGTTTCGGCAAAAGCCAAATATTGTTCCACAAGCAAGCCTAAAAGCTTTATTTCCTCTTCGTTCAGATAGTTCTTAGCGATGCTTACTTCACTTTTTTTGATAGTGGTGGTAGCTGTTTTGTCATACGATTGCATTCCCAAAAGAGGCAAAGAAGCATTGCTCCGATTATAAACTATTTCAGCTGCTGTTTGCTTACTAACCGCCCATAAGAGTTTGTTTTGCACTACCTTAAAGAACATTATCGTTTGCTCATCCTCAGGGTTGTAGTCTATACTAGTTTTGTATATATCTTTAATTTTTTGATAGAAGAACCGTTCAGAGATTCGTATTTCGCGAAGGCGTTCCTGAAGCTGGTCAAAGTAATTCATTGTAGTACCTTGCTTAAAACGCTCGTCATTCAGCACAAAACCTTTGATTAAATATTCTTTAAGTTGCTGAGTTGCCCAAATACGAAACCGCGTTCCTTGTTGTGATTTTACCCGATAACCTACCGAAATAATCACATCGAGATTGTAATATTCTACTTGATAGTTTTTGCCATCAGTAGCAGTTGTTGCAAATTTTGCAACAACTGAATTTCTGTATAGTTCTCCTTCTTCAAAAATATTTTTAATATGTCGTGATATAGTAGATTTATCACGGCTAAAAAGAGTAGCCATTTGGTCTAATGAAAGCCATATTGTTTCATCTTCAAAGCGTACATCTATTTTAATATCACCTTCTTGATTTTGGTATATGAGAAACTGTGAGTTCATAAAGGTTTATTAATTGTAAAAAAGGCTACCACATTACTGGGGCAGCCTTTTTTAGGATTGCTATGCTTATTTTTTAAACTTAGCGTATTTGTTTTTAAATTTATCGATACGTCCGGCAGTATCAATAAGTTTAGATTTACCTGTGTAGTAAGGGTGTGAAGTGCGTGAAATTTCCAACTTTACTAAAGGATACTCTACCCCTTCTACTTCAATGGTTTCTTTGGTCTCTACTGTCGATTTGGTGATAAAGATATCGTCGTTCGACATATCTTTGAAAGCCACCAAACGATAAGATTCTGGGTGAATTTCTTTTTTCATTGCAATGTTAATTCTTTTATTACGTAATTTTCAGGGCGCAAAAGTATAACATTTTTTTTTAATAGCCAAATTACTCCGAGTATTTTTTGATAAGGCGCACCATTAGGTCGCTTAGTTTCTCTACCTGATACTCGCCTACACTCGGCTCTAAATGCTTGTTTCCTATACCGCTATGGTCGGTGATAAACACATAGGTACCATTGGTGTACATCGCTATAAATCGCATCAGAAACTCAGTAGTTTTATCTATTCCACTAGCCACTACAGGTATGAGTTTAATGCCACTAGCAGCAGCAGTTTTCACCGAGTATTGTATACTGTTGATAACGGCAGGCTTATTATGAGGGGGCGCATCGAGTACTAAGAAAGCGATACGCGTGCGTGCCTCAGGTTGCCATTGCAGTTGGTTTAGCTGTACGAGGGCTTTGTCTACCGCTTCAGGGAAATCACCCCCACCATCAGCGCGCTGTTGGCTGATGAACTCTGTAGTCTGGTTAATATCTTCAGTAAAAGGACTGTGTTTTACCACATACTCATCGCCCTCATCGCGATAAAAAACCGTAGCCGTACTGATTTTCAGTTGCGTATTAGTCTTTTGCACCTCGGCAATAACCTTTTTCAAGTCCATTTTCAGAAATTCAAGTTCATCGCCCATAGAGCCTGTAGCATCTACCATAAAGGCTATTTGCACAAGGTTAGTAGGCGAGGGGAGAGTCTCATCAAGGGCAATACGGTTCACCTGAGTTTCGCTGATAGTAGCTGTAGATACCCACTGCTCATTCACTTTTAGCCGAAGTAGGGTGGGGTTGAGTTCTTTTTCTTTCTGAAAAGCTCCTACCCACAGTTCAGCCCTTCCGAGGTTATCGGTTTTAGTTGTCCAAATCGGGGTATCGTTTCGAAAGAGTGTAACGGTAGCATTAGCAGCTGGTTTATTTTTAGCGGTTATAGCTACTGCTATACGGTGATTGGTATACATTTGCCAATCGTCAGGAAAACCTTTGAATGGCTCTTTTATAAGAGTTTTTTGGTAGAAATCCCAGTTGTCTAGGTCGTTCCATTCGCCGGCAGTCACTAAGCCACCTTGAGGTTGAATACCTCCTTGACCACCTTTGCCTTCTTTAGAATGCATAGAATAATCGTCGTGCATTCCATCATCAGGTCTAGCGCACGCACTTAATAAAAGTGCTGCTATAAACGAAAGAAAATACAGTTTTTTCATATCTTAAAATGATTTATTAATTTTATTTCCAGCCCTATCCACAGCCGTTACTACCACTTTACTATCAGTGGCAGCAGCGTTTAGCGACGTAGTAACATACTCCCATCTATTATCTACAAATATAGCGCTTCCCTCTTCTATTATCGTCACATCATTTATAATGCTAACCGTTATCCCCACTACTTTAAAAGTATCAGCTACCTCAATAGTTATCACCTCTCCAAGTGCGCTGCCCGTATAGTTGGCAACATCTATTGCCTTAATTTCAGGCAATCTCAAACAATCCGATAGCGCCATATTATAGGCATTGATAACCCCGCGTCGTTTAGCTTCAGCACTGTAGAGAGCTTTTAGTTCAGGATTTTGCATAACGCTTTTAGCATAAGCAGTCGCTAATTTAAATCCTTGAGCGCACATCTGCTGCTTGGCACTGCGGGCAGCAGGTTTTTTCGGCATTTTCGATAAGACCGTCTTTCCGTGCACCCGCTTTAGCACCACCTGTTTTCCTATATTTCCAGAGACTTTTTGTAGTATAATATTATCATTTGTCCGCGCCATAATCCATCGTTTTATCAAAGCACAAAGATACAAAATAATCCCTAAACTACCAAACCTTTTGTGTAGGAAAATCAGCGAACTGCCGCAGCTAAGTATGTGATGTAAGGTTAGTGTAGAATCAGTGTAGGATCAGTGTAAGATCAGTGTAGGATCAAAGTATCAGCAAGCAGCTAAAATCATTTATTTGCTAAATTTCAATCTTGCACATTTAAAAAAAAACACTACTTTTGCCGTATTAAATTTAATAATAAAACACAATGAAAAGAAGATTAACATTTTTGGCATTAGCAGCGGCTCTTATAGGCTGTAACTGCCCTAATAACAAAAATTGCAACCAAAGTTGCCCTGTCAATACAACTACCCCTACTACCGAAGTAGCATCTGTTAAAGAACCAGTGGTACTGATAGGCAAAAAAGCCCTCCTTACTTATCCTTCTCTTAAAGCTGAAGTGCAATACCTCAGTGATAACCAGCTTCATTGGAAAACTACCGACTCTCAAGGACAAGTAGCTGAGCAGACTAATGCCCTTACGCTAAAAGCTATTAATCCTACTCAATATTTTCTCAGTTGGGTAGAAAATGATGGTACTACCGTAAGCCAAGTAATTGATACTGAAAAAGGTACTGTTACCACATACCTTACTTATGAGGATAAAGGCAAGCGCCTTTCCGAGCTACTCGAAGGTAGTTTTGAGTTATTAAATTAACGCACTTGCTTTATATCTCCAAAAATCATTAAATATTTATTTCTATCTTTATCACAAGAACTTAAAAAAACAATATCATATTATGAGAAAATTACTTATTATCTTATGCGCTTTGAGTATCACCATAGGATGCAAAAAAGAACCTTTAGAAGATTGGAAATTAGTTTGGGAAGACGATTTTAACCGCGATGATATCTTCTCCACAGGTATATGGTCTAAAATATGGGGCTGCCCTACTTCCGATGCTGATTGGTGCAAAACAATGAGTCAAGACCCTAGTTTGTTCGAGATTAAGAATGGTAACCTTATTCTCTTAGGGAAAACCAGTAGCGACCCTGTTAAAGATAAATCAAAATATATCACAGGAGGTGTTTCTACCAAAAACAAAAAGTATTTCCAAAACGGGCGTTTAGAAATCCGTTGCAAGCTTGAGGCCCATCAAGGTGCTTGGCCTGCTATCTGGATGGTACCCGATGCCCCTTGGCCTACAGGTGGTGAAATAGATATTGTAGAGCGACTTAACTATGATCCTTTTGTATACCATACCTTACACTCACCTTACACCCAAGCAGGCAAAAAAGACCCTTCTAAAAAAAATAACCCACCAAGCCATACTAAAGCCACTATCAATCCCGATGATTACAACATCTATGCGGTAGAACTCGACACCGATGAGGTGCGTTTTTATGTAAATGGCACACAAACTTTCAGCTATGCGCGCGTACCCGAGAAAGAGAGTGAAGGGCAGTTTCCTTTTAATCGCCCCTATATGTTGCGTATCGATATGCAATTAGGCGGTAAATGGGTTGGAGAGGTAAAACCTTTGACTAAGCCTATAAGAATGTACGTAGATTGGGTGAGGTTTTATCAGAAATAACTAAAAGAAGCTGCCTTTTCCTTGAAAAGATACAAATCCTGCTAAGTACAATAAACTGCTCTTGCTTATTTTTGCAAATTGTGTAATTGAAAATTAAGTATTACTTTTGTCAAACTAAAAATAAATCTAATTATATATGAAGGGTTTAATTATCAACGGACATCCTACTATGAAGACGTCCAATGCCAATAAGGTATCTTGAAAGAGGTACTTTCAGTAGTACAGCAAAAAGCCAAAGACCACGCTGCACGCTTAGTAGTACAAATTAAGAAGTTGGGCTAAAGAAAACTAGCAGATTTGCTAATGAGCAAAATAAAACTCCCCGTGTGGTTATGTACTACACGGGGAGTTTTATTTGTTGTCGTACTACGACTTAATTGTTACTAACTTCAAAGGTTACTTCTATATTCCCACGAGTAGAATTAGAATACGGACATACTTGGTCGGCTTTTGCTACAAGCTCCTTAGCTTCTTCAAGCGATACATTAGGTATATTTACTTGTAGGGTTACGGCGAAAATAAAACCGCCATTGTTCAGCTTCCCAATAGATACGTGTGCCGTTACAGAGGTCTCACCAGTAGCTACTTTAGCTTGCTTAATAACCAAATTCAGGGAAATGTCAAAACAAGCCGCATAGCCCGCAGCAAAAATCTGCTCAGGATTGGTATAATCATCGTTAGCTCCACCTAAGGCTTTAGGAGAACGTATTTCAAGGCTTAATACGCCGTTGTCAGAAGTTACTTTTCTGTTACGACCACCTGTCGCGGTGGCCACTGCTGTGTACATTGCTGTCATCTGTCTTTTTTATTTATGATTAATAATTTGTTTACTAAATGTCCTAATATTGTATTGTTTTTAAGTTATTCTAAATGCAAAGGTAGTGATAATTTGATAATTAGCAAATTAGTAAAATAGCGAATTTGCATATTAGGCAATTAAGTATTACTTTTGCAGCATTAAAATATTAATAATATAATTATGAGAAAAGTACTTTTAATGGGAGTGTTAGCTTCCTTTATGTTAGCGGGTTGTGGTACAGCTAAATCACCAGAGATGAAACGCTTGGAAAAACAACAACAAGCCTTGAAACTCAATACCGAGCTCAACGAATTGCAAATGAAACTCACTCAAGAGCAAACCAATAATCAGTCGTTGCAAACTGAGGCTACGCAAGCTAATGAAGAAGCTACCAATCGTACGGATGCTTTTAGTGATGCCAACTCGGCTTCGGCAAGTGCTAAAAAAGCGAACAAAGCTCGAAAGGCATTGCGCAAAGCTCGAAAGGCTAACAGGAATTTAGCCAAAAGTAATCGCCGTATTGAGAAGTTGCAAAAAGACATCACTAAATTGCAAGAAAAGATAACTAAACTAAATGCTGAAGTAGAATTTAGCAAATAGATACAAGTTAGATGTTTTATTAAAAATTCCCGTGTGGTACTACCACACGGGAATTTTACTAATTAGCACATTTGCTAATTTGCTAATTACCATATTGTAGTATCATCTCTACAAAAGCAGGGTCTCGGTGAGAAGAGAAGAGCGTTTGCTTGATGTCGAGAGCAGCTATTTGGCTCATATCCTCTGCTGAGAGTTGAAAGTCAAATACATTAAAGTTCTGCTGCATA
>ERZ773203.480-NODE-480-length-22230-cov-44.023360_pt1 | contig 22230 bp, 5 predicted proteins | sample MGYA00580529_ERZ773203 | MGnify/ENA primary metagenome ERZ773203 (study PRJEB29015, sample SAMEA2738176) | human oral metagenome | biome: human oral; feature: human-associated habitat; material: saliva | place: China | collected 2177 ... | reverse complement strand
GCCCCTCGGCGTATCCCATCAACACAGTGCGAGTTCTCCCAGATGACTCCTCAAAACGGTTCTCGTCGGCATCTCCCGGACCCGATTGGCCCGTGCCGTATTCCTTTGTAATGACGTCTACTCTAGGAGGCCAACCTTGTGGGATCCCCGAGGCAACCTGAGAAAACCCTGGGATTTATCCAGTTCGCGCCCCCGGGCACTACTGTCCGGGGGCGCGAGCGTTGGACGTGGCTTATCGCCACTGCCTGGGCACTACAGGAGCTTTCCATTGGCGGAGAAGTGATACCACTTCCCTCCAATGCGCACCCAACCCGTTGCCATGGTGCCACTGCCCGGCTGCAGGTAGTACCAGGAGCTGCCATCCTTGAGCCAACCGGTGGCCATCTGACCAGTGCTGGGGGTGAAGTAGTACCAGGAGTTTCCGATCTTCGTCCACCCCGTAGCCCGCACACCGGTGGCGGTATCCAGGTAGTACGAGGACCTACCCAAGGTCAGCCATCCGGTCTGCTGGGCCCCCGTCGAGGAGTGGTAGTACCACGATTCTCCCTCGTTGACCCACCCGGTCCGTGCGCATCCGCTGGCATCGAATCGATAGACCGAGCCATCAATGCTCGTCGTGGTGCTGCGCTCACTGGTTCCGTCCGGGTAGGCGAACTTCCAGCAGCCGCCGCTCCACGTCCACGAACCGACCGTCGGAGTGGGAGTGGGATCCGGCGTTGGTTCCGGCGTGGGTTCGGGACTCGGGCCACCCTTAACCGCTAGCGTCACCGGAGTGCGCAGATGAGTGACGTCACGCACTTCGACGCGCAGCGTCGTACTCGCGTTCGGCGGGGTCCACGTGAGAGTCGCCGATGCTGCATCGGCGCGATCAGCCGCGGTCGTCATATCAGCCCAATCGAGCACGATACTCTCGATTCCATCGGCTCCCACCTGCGTCCCGCGTACCTGGTAGGTGCCCGGGACACCGCCGGTCACGGAAGCGGTGAACTGAGCAGGAGCGCCCGTCGGCGCCGTCAGCTCATACCCTGCCCCGGCCTCGGCAATGCCCGTGCCGGACAGCGACACTGCCGCTGGCGTATACGTGTGCATATGCCCTGGCTCAAGATAGATGTAGTCGGCCGCCTCCTGCGCGACCTTCCAGGCCTCAGACCCTTCGGCTGCGGCAACATAGATGTCGAGGTCGGGAGTCCCACCGCCGACTCTCATAAAACCAAGCGTGAGCTGAGTCAGAGTAGAGGGCACCACCAAGATATCCGGATTATCTTGCTTGAAACTAATGTCTCTCATCCCTTCACCGAAATATGCGCTGGCATGTTGTACGCCCTCTCCCCTTCGCGCTTCGGAGAAGTAAACGCCCTCGACGCCGCCGCGCACGACGACGCGGGGGATATAAGCATTGGCATAGCCTGTGGAGCGGATACTCCTTACCTGCCCGCCGTATTCGACCGCCTCAAGCCCTGTGTTAACCAGATTCGTCACAAATTGCAACGAGTCCGGCAGCACTAGCTCCGTCAGAGAACTGGTACCGTCAAATGCTCCGTCATCGATAGTCGTGACCCCCTCGGGCACAACCACGCGCTGCAGATGGGCGGCATTCGCAAAGGCCCTCGCCCCCACTGCCACCGTGCCTGCCCGTACCGAATAGTCGGTAACGGCGTTCGCTGGCGAGAAATACACCAGTCGCAGGCCGTCTGGCTCACGCACATAGAGGACATTGTTCTCGGCGGACAAAAGCGCGTTGTCAGCACTGACGGTCAGAGTGGACACAGCCCCATCGTTAGCGAGCATAGACGGATCGAAGGATGCCACGGATGCACCAATGTGAACACTTGTCAGAGGCGGACAGTCCGCGAATGCTTCCTTGCCGATCGTCGTCACCGAATCAGCCACCGTCACAGAGGTGATCATCGAGCCGTCAAAAGCACGGCTCGAAATCTCGAGCGTGCCCTCGGGCACTGTATACGCCCCTCCATACAGCTTCGCCATCGGAAACCTGATCAGGAGTGAGTGATCCTTGCTGAAGAGCACCCCGTCGATGCTCTCAAACGCCGTGTTGACCGGATCCACGTCGATGCTCGTCAGGGATGCGCTACCCGAAAATGTTCCCTCACCGATCGTCGTCACCGCACCAGGCAGAGTAATCGACGTGAGCTGAGTCCTGGCGAATGCCCTGTCCCCGATCGACGTCAGCTGCGAGGGACGCGTTCGCGTGTCCTCGAAGGTAACAGAGGACAGGCTGGTGGAGGCAAAGGCATCCGCCCGAATCTGTGTCACGCTCGCGGGGACATGGACGCTGCGGATCAGCGAGCCAGCCTTCGAGAAGGCCGAGCTCCCAATCGCGGTGACAGTATCCGGGATCACAACGTCTGATGTGGCCCCTTCATAGCTGGTGAGAACACCGTCACTGTCAATGATGAAGTCGCGTGAATGATCGGCTTTGACCTCAACCGGGATGGACACTGTCCGCGCCCGCCCGTACCGGGTCCTCACGGTCGCGCGCAGCGTGCCGGTTCCTTCCCGGCTCGACGCGGTGACGTCTGCCCGAAGAGTATCCGAGCTCGGCTGAACGGTCCCAAGCCAGGAGGGCTCCAGCGTCCACGTGACGGGCCGTCCCCGGAAGGTGGAGGCCAGGAACGCTTCGATCGGCACCGACTCGCCCGGGGCGAGAGTAATCGACGCCGCCGACAGCTCAATGCCCGTCCACGAGGAGACAGCCCGGACACTGACCTGTGCGCTCGCGGACACGCTCGGCTGGGAAGCGTCGGTCGCGGTGATGGTTGCGCTTCCCGCTCCCACGGCACGCACGTGTCCCTGGTCGTCGACGGTGGCCACGGCCTCGTTCGAGGAGGACCAGACGACGTCGGTGATGGTCGCATTCTGAGGCTCGTAGTTCGTCAGCATGACCATACTCTGTCCCACGACGAGCGAGGATGACTCCGGTGTCAGGGACAGCGAGGTCATCGGGATCCCCGCAAAACTCACCTGCGCTGTCGTCCGGTTGTTGCCCGCGTCCCAGGCGTAGAAGGTCAGAGCCGTTGGGTTGGAGGCTCTGAGCGACTCGGGCAGGTCCTTCCAGGAGATCTCGTAGTGGCTGGAGTATGTGCCGTCACTCTGGGCTTCATCCGTGAGGCCCTCCGTCACCGGGGAGAAGGGTTCGCTCTCGGTGGTCGCAGAGAATCCGTATCCGCCCAGGGGTGAGGAGTCGGTGATGTCAACGATGATCGTGCGGTTGTCGCCCTCACCCGTGACCTCCAGATTGGTCACGACGGGAGCGTGGGTATCAAGCGCGAACTCGTACTCTAGTTTGTGCACGGTGGGAGAAGGTCCATCCGTAGCCGCCTCGATCGTGAGCGTGTAGTTGCCGTCGGGCAGTTCCTTCCCGTTGGCATCAAGACCGTCGAACACCGGGCTGTCGAAGCCTTCCGGGCGGAGGAGATCTTGTGTCTGCCCCTTGCCCTCGAAGGGGTACTTACGCGCACGTTCACGTATGTACGAGCGTACCGTTGCGCCTTCTTGATTCTTATAGGTGTAGGTCATGGTCGGCACGTTGCGCAGAAGGATGGTGCGAGGCGCGACCTTAGTCGGAGCACCCGCCAGCGTTGAGCGCGAGACGACGTAGCGTGCACCCTTGAGGCCCTGGCGCGGCATATCGAGCGGAGCTGACGTCGACAGGTTGATCAGCGACGAACTGGCTTGATGATCCTTATCACCAGGCGAGACGAAGACGGAGGGGTCACCCCAAGAGCCGTAAAACCCCATGTAGGGAACGGTGAGGTCGGGTTGCCCGTCGACGCTCGTGAAGGTGACGGCGCCGTCGATGAAGGTGCCCTTGGACGCATGCGAGTTCGCGTACGAGGCGAACTCGGCTTGAGGGGTGACGGTGACGGTCACCGTGGCACTGGACTTGGCTGGCACGCGCAGCGTGTTCGCCGAGAAGGTCAGGGAGATGCCCTGCCCCGCCCAGTTCTTCGAGTGCTGGCTGAAGTACTTATCTTCAACGATCTCAGAAAGGGCCTGCCCGCCGAGCCGGTAGGAATGTTCCTCGGAGGACAGGTTTGTCAACGTCACCTTGAAGGTCCATCCCTGCGTGCCGTCCCCGAGGTCGGCCTTCGGGCGCGACGGGTCGAGGGCTCCTTCCACGGTTGGATAGACGGCGGTTGTGGTCGCCGCGACGGCGTCGACGATGCCAGCGCCGACTCGGCGAGGCGAGTAGTAGGTGCCGTCGAGTTGTTCTGCGTCTGGGAGAGGATGCGCTGTTCCCATCAGAATGTTCGTGACGACCGCATCTTTGTCACTTGAGCTCATTCGCGCGAACAGCGGGTCTGATGCGATGCGCTGGCGCAGCAGGGCTGCCACGCCTGCGACGTGCGGGGTGGCTTGCGAGGTCCCGGTCATGTAGTCGTAGGATTTCCCGATTCCAGCGGACAAGATGTTGCCGCCGGGTGCGGTGATCTCGGGTTTGAGGGTCAGGTCCGGGGAGACACCCCAGGAGGAGGTGGGGTACACCACCGGCGTGGAGGTAGCCGGACGCGGGTCCGCGTGCGTCAAGGTTATCTCTATGCTCCCCGTGGCAGATGCGTTGATCGCTTCAACGAGGGCGTCGCGGTCCTTCTTCGTGATGCTGACGGTCGTCAGGCTCACGGTGTCGTCTACCATTGCGACGCTGGGAAGCGCTCCCGGCTCGGTGTCGCCAAGGATGAGGGCCGCTGGTTTGGATCCGAGAGATTCGAGATTGCGCGCCTGATCGGTTGTCTTTATCCCGGCGCCATATTGGGAGTTCAGTCCTTGATCTTCGAGGACGATAACGTTGGAGAGGTCGCCGGGATGCGCTGCAACGAGGTGGTCAAGGTCTTCCTCGCTACCCCACCCGGCGTAGATCACGCGATAAGTGCCTTCTGGGATGGCGCGCAAGTCGGCCCTCGTACGGTCGAACTGGTCCCGGGAGGCGAGGTAGAAGATGTTTCGTTGGTCGACAGTCAGGTACGGCAAGGCCACCACGTTGTCGACGGAAGCGACAGTCAGCGACGGCTTGAAGGATCCCGGCTCGGTCACTGTTCCTGTATCCGGTTCGCTCGCGTACGGCGTGGGGAGGCCCATGTAGGATCCGTGCGCAACAGATCCTTCGTTTCCTGCACATGCGTTGATACTGATCCCTTGTTCCGCGAGAGCCTTGAGGACGTGATCGTACACGCTTCCTGCCTCACTGCTCATGCCACCTCGATTCACGAGGGACAGGTTGATGACGTCGGGCTTGAGGATCATGGCGTCATCGAGGGCAGACAGAATCGCGCTATCGACGATGTCGCCCGAGTGCAAGCCGGAGCCCACCCTTGCAACGATAATCTGCGCGTTGGGGGCCACTCCCTGCAGGTCGGGCGCATTTGCAGCAGCGATGGCAGCGACGTGACTACCGTGATAGTCGATAATGGGATCAACCATGGTGGTATTGGTCACGTAGTTGAAGGCGAACGGGAACTTCTTGTTGATGTATTCGCCGTCGCGTCCGTGACTCAGTTTCTTCTTCAGCTCATCCACGTCGCGCTCGCTCAGGCGAACGTCAACCTCATCCATCGAACCAGCGAATGCCGGGTTTGATGTGGCAACCCCACTGTCGATGATTTCGATAACCTGGCGGTCGCCCTTGTAGGCGGTTTCGTTGGCTCGGATCATCTCGAGCGAGGAGGAGTTGCGCAGGGTCGGGTCGGCGGCTCTCAGGGCTGCGGTCATCGCCTCGGCATCATCGCGTTCCTCGTTGATCGGCGCTGGGTCGTACGTCTGCTCAACGAAGGCGGTTTTAACGCCCTCGGTGTTGCGAATAGCTTGCAGGGACGAGGCCGGGGCTTGGAGTGCGAAGCCGTCGAGGGCGTGGCTGTACTCGCGCTGGACGGTGACGGTCGCGTCGGGTACGGCTTGGGTCACCGATGCCTCGATGCGCGCCTGCATTTCTTTGTGTTTGGTGTCCGTGCTCAGGCCGAAGACGCGCTGGTCCCAGGGGATGCCGACGTCGCCGTCCTCGAGTTGGACGATGATTGTGGTTGGGGTGTCGTCGTTGGCGTGTTCGTCAACGTCCGAGGCTGTGGTGGCGTCCTGCGGGTTGCCGGACTGTGGGTTGTCGCCGGACTGCGCGTCGTCGCGCAGGGCGAAGTTGTGGTGATGCGTTGCGTCTTCGTTGACGGTTGCTGCGTGTGTTGTTGGGATTGTGACCGGGGTAAATACGAGGGCACCTGCCGCTATCAGCGCCAGTGCCGAGACTTTTCGTCGGGACATCTGTGGCTCACTTGGTCGACAATTGGATGGATGCGAGGATCGCGCCAATGCGATTCTCGCATGTCAATCATAGGACCTATGAGCTTATTCGATAAGTGATAATGCTTGACATGATGGGCTTGAAGAAGGATCTAGACACGCCTTCCGACAACGTTTAGGCACACAGATTGCCATATAGTCACGCCCGCTTCGCTTCCCAACAAACTGACACCTCCTCCAATTTACAAGGCTTTTCGAGGGGCACCACGCGGGAGCGGTATCACATTGACACACTATTGCCCGAGGCGACAATTTCGACCAGCCATGACAGTGACGACGATCGCGCCCCCGGACTACCGTCCGGGGGCGCGAGCCTTGCAGGCGGCCTGTGGGGTTAGCTCACTGAGCGCTGCCACTGACCGGAGTCAGAGAAGTAGTACCACGTGCCGTTGATCTGCATCCAGCCCGTCACTAGAGTGCCGCGCACCGGGTTGAAGTAGAACCAGTCGTCGCCCACCTTGGCCCAGCCGGACGCCATTGCGCCGCTGGCCGGATGCAGGTAGTACCAGCTTCCGCGATCGACCAGCCATCCGGTGGTCATCGCGCCGCTGACCGGATCCGTGTGGTACCAGGATCCACCGGCGAACAACCAGCCCGTGGCGAGCGTGCCGCGGCCGGGGGTCAGGTAGTACCACGCGGCCCCGTCACGCACCCAGCCTGTTGCCATCGCGCCGTCGGCGGGGCGCAGGTAGTACCAGGATCCACGGTCGTAGTACCAGCCGGTCCGCATGGCGCCGGTGGTCGCGTCCAGGTAGTACCAGGTGCCTCCAACTGAGGCCCAACCGGTGGCCTGGGCGCCCGAGGAGGTGTGGTAGAACCAGGAACCAGCTTCCTTGACCCAGCCGGTACGCATGTAACCGGAGCTATCGAAGCGATAGGTGGCGCCGTCGATCGCCAGCGTGACGCCCTTCGGGTAGGAGCCATCGGCGTAGCTGTACCACCAGCCCTGCGCGTCGCTCACCCACGTGCCGACGGGCAGGGTGGGATTCGGCGCGGGTTCGGGAGCGGGCTCCGGCTCGGGCACCGGCGAGCCGTCCAGGGTCACCTCGCGCTGGGCGGGGTTCAGGCCCCAGTCCCAGGCGATCAGGTGAGAGGACACGGGGGCCGCGCCCTCGTTGCCCTTCTCGGCCCAGGCACGGTTCAGGTCAGCGACGGGCACGTCGACGTGGTAGCGGTGGGAGCCGTCGGCCTGGATCTCGCCGTCACCCTCAAGGAGCTGGCGATAGTACCACGCGCCGTCGGCGTCAGCGCGCAGCTCGATGCCGGCCAGCGGCGAGGCGTCGGTGACGTCGAAGGAGAGCGTGCGCGCCCCCTCCTCGCCGGTGACCGTCGCGTTGGAGATGACGGGCGTGCGGGTGTCGAGCGTGAACTGGTAGCGCATCTGCTGCGTGGTGGACGAGGGGCCGTCCGTGGCAGCTTCGAGGGTGAGCGTGTAACGCCCGTCGGGCAGTTCCTTGCCGCCCTCGTCCACGCCGTCGAACACGGGGTCCTCGCCGGTGAACTCGCCCGGCTTGGTGTAGCCGGTTTCCAGGTCGTACAGGGACTTGCGCACCCGGGTCAGCTCGTAGGAGCGCACGCTCACCCCGGCCTCGTTCGTGTAGGTGGCGTTCATGCGGGGCACGGAGCGCAGCATGCCGGTGCGCGGGGCGATCGTGTTGGGCGCGCCCGGGGCCTGCGAGCGCGAGGCGACCAGTCGCGTCGGGTCGACGGTGACGACTGAGTTGTAGTCCTGCTTCTCGGCCAGGGGGTTGAGCCCACCCAGCGGGATCTCGGTCTCGGTGTCCATCAGCGCGGAACGGTAGACGTGCGCGGGGCGAGTCTCCTCGTCGGACCACAGCCCGTCGAAGATCGCGGGCGCGCCCCAGGAGCCGTAGAAGCCCAGGTAGGGAACCGTCAGGTCGGGGGCCCCATCGGCGCTCGTGAAGGTGATGGCCCCGTCGATGAACGTCCCCTCGGGGGCATGGGCCGAAGCGTACGAGGCGAACTCGGCTTCGGGGGTCACGGTGACGGTCACGGTGGCGCTGGAGGAGGCGGGGACCGTCACGGAGTCTGAGGAGAAGGCCAGGGTGATGCCCTGTCCCGCCCAGTTCTGCGAGTGCTCCGTGAACAGGCCTTCCTCGACGACCTCGGAGAGGGCTTGGCCGCCGAGCGTGTAGGTGTGGGCCTGCGCGGACAGGTTCGTCAGCTGCACCTGGAAGGTCCATCCCGTGGTGCCGTCGCCCAGGTCGGCCTTGGGGCGCGAGGGGTTGGCGCTACCAACGACGCTCGGGTAGACGGACGAGGTCGTGGCTGCCACCGCGTCGACCTCACCTGCGCCGACCTTGCGCGGGGAGTAGAAGGTGCCGTCCCCGAGCTCGATGTCGACCAGCGGGTGGGCGGTTCCCATGATGAGGTTGGTGACGACCGCGTTCTTGTCTGCGGCGCTCATGCTCGCGAAGGCCGGGTCGGAGGCGATGCGCTGGCGCACGAGGGCGGAGATGCCCGCGACCTGCGGGGAGGCCATCGAGGTGCCGGACAGGCTCGCGTACTCGCCTCCCAGGATCGCGGAGGTGATGTTGCCGCCGGGGGCTGCAACCTCGGGCTTGAGGGTCAGGTCCGGGGAGACGCCCCACGCGGAGAACTCGGAGGCGGCGGGGTTGGGCGAGGCCAGGACGATGCCGGAGTGGGTGACGGTGACGTAAATGTCGCCGCCCTTCGCGTCGCGTACCGCCTCGTCGAGCAGGTCCTTGCTCGCCTTGGTGATGGTCACCGTCGGCAGGTCGCGGGCTGCCCCCGTGATGGCCTGGTAGGGGGTGCCGGACTCCTCGGTGTCGGCGATCATCAGGGCGGCCGGCGGCGGGGTGGCCTTGAGCAGGTTCTCGGCCTTGAGCTCGTCGGTCATGGGGATGTCGCCGTGGGTGTCGATGCCGCCCTTGTCTTCCAGGACGATCGCGTCGGACAGGTCGTAGCGGTTCGTTCCCCAGTAGCGCTGGACTTCGTCGCTTCCGCCGAAGGATGCGTGGACGATCCGGTAGGTCTTTTCGGGGATGTCGCGCAGGCTGGGCACGGGTTCGCCGTTGCCGTCGATGGCGGTGGCGTAGGGGATCTTGTGGTCGCCGAGGCGCACGTAGGGCAGGGTGTCCTGGCTGTCGACCGAGGCGACGGCCAGGTTGGACTTGTAGGAGGCGGGTTCGCCGAGCGTGCCCGTGTCGGGGTCGGAGGCGAAGGGCTTGTTCTGGCCCGAGTTGTTGCCGTAGGCGTTGGAGAAGGCGTTGCCGGACGCGGCGTTGACGGTGATGCCGGCGTGCGCGAGCGCCTTGTAGACGTCGGCGAAGATCGAGCCGGCTTCGCTGCTCATGCCGGAGTCGTCGCCCAGCGAGATGTTGATGACGTCGGGCTTGATGATGAGGGCGTCGTCGAGGGCGGCCAGCAGGGCGTCGTCAGACATGGCGCCGTCGGCGTCGTGGACGACTTTGGCGACGATGAGCTGGGCGTTGGGCGCGGTTCCGCGCACCTCGCCGCCGTTGGCGGTCGCGATGGCGGCGACGTGCGTGCCGTGGGACATGTCCTTGGTGGAGGTGGGCACGACGGTGGCGTCGTTGTCGGCGTAGTCGTAGGCGAAGGGGATCTTGTCGGAGACCCACGCGCCGGCGGATCCGTGGGGCAGGCTGGGCGTCAGGGATGCGACGTCCGCCTGGTTCATGCGGATGGCTGAGGCGTCGAGGGCGCCGGAGAAAGCGGGGTGGGTGATGTCCAGTCCGGAGTCGATGACTTCGATGACCTGGTGTTCACCCTTGTGGGTGGTCTGGTTGGCGCGGGTCATTTCGAGCGCGGCGGCGTTCTTGAGGACGGGGACGCCGGCGGGTTCCTCCCCTTCCGCCATGGCTGCGATGGTGCGCGAGGCGAAGGCGGCTTTGACGCCGCTGGTGGCCTGGATGGCGCCGAGAGTGGAGGCGGGCGCCTGGAGCGCGAAGCCGTCCATCGCATGGCTGTACTCGCGGAGCGTCGTGACGGTGGCACCGGGAAGAGCTTGCGCGACGGAGGCGGCAATGCGGTCGTGGGCCTCGGCGCGGTTGGTCCCGTCCTGAAGCTGGACGATGATGGTGGCCTGCTCGTCGGCCGACGAGGCCTGGGCCGGGTTCGCGGGTTGCGCGAAGGCGGTGGTACCGACGGATGCATGGCCTGCCCCGTCCGCTGCGAGCGCAGCTGGGACGGCGAGGGTTGACATGCCGAGGGCACCGGCGGTCATCAGCGCGAGTGCCGATGCGTGGCGGTGGGTCATGTGAGTCTCACTTCGTTCGTGACTGTGGGATACGAGCCAGGCGCGTGACGCGCCTGGCCAATTATCAGCAATTTCTCTCAGTTGTGCAGTATGCGTTGCGGAAAACCAGGGTTATAGAGATCAGTCCCCCGCGTGGCGGACAGGCATAACCGGCTTCAAGGTGGCGCTGTTGGCCGTACAGGTGGATGCCTGGGCCCCTTTACTGCACAGGTTAACCCGATAGGTGGAGCGTGGGCAGGGCCGCCCACGCTCCACCTATAGGGCCCAGCTGTGCATCATCGGGCTAGTACTGCCACATCTCGGGTCCAGGTGACACAGTCAGTCAGCACAGAACCACCCGCCCAGCGACAATTCGTTCGACCAACACGATTTGCCCATCCTCATAGTTGGTCCCAATCAACTAAAACACCGACTTTCCCGCACCACCACACCGAAAAGTCACCCCACCAGCAACACGTAGTGTCCTATAACCCGAAGACCACCGCGATCACCCCATCCGGTGGCCAGCGCGCAGATACGCCGAGGGGTCGACCGTGCGGTCGACCCCTCGGCGTATCCCATCAACACAGTTCACGTTCTCCCAGATGACTCCTCACAACGATTCTCGTCGGCATCTCCCGGGCCCGATTGGCCCGTGCCGTATTCCCTTGTCATGACACCTACTGGAGGGATCGAGTCTGTGCAGAGCACCGGAGCGTCCTGTGACAACGCTGGGATCATGCGTTGGCGCGGGGCACTAGTGGATCCACTTGCCGGTGTCGGAGAACTGGTACCAGGTCAGTCCAATCTTGACCCAGCCGGTGACCATGATGCCGTCGGCGGGGTTCAAGTAGTACCAACCGTCCTTACCGCGGTACCACCCCTTCACCATTTTTCCGGTGGTGTCGCCCAGGTAGTACCAGTGAGAGCCATCCTTGAACCAGCCCTTGACCATTGCGCCGGTGACGGGGTCCAAGTAGTACCAGTTGTCCTTGTCCTGCACCCAGCCGGTGACCTGCTCGCCCGAGGAGGAGTGGTAGTACCAGTGGTTGTAGTAGTAGGTCCAACCGGTGTGCATGTAGCCGTCACCGTTGAAGCGGTAGATCTTGCCGTCGATGACGACTGAGGTGCTGCGGGCGTAGGTGCCGTCCGCGTAGGCGTACCACCATCCGAAGATGTTGTGCCTCCACGTGCCAACGCCCTTGGCCGCGTTGACGTCGAGGGTTCCTCCCACCTCGACCGCCACGCTCACCTCGGCGCTGACCTGGGTCACGTCGCGGGCCTCAACACGCAGGGAGCTGGCAGCCCTGGTGGGCGTCCAGGAGAAGGTCAGGGACGAGGCCTCGTCCCCGTCGCCGCCCATCGCCGTCCAGTCCTGCACGACGGTCTCGGCGCCGCCCGTGCCGACCTGGATGACGCGCAGCTCGCGCCCCTGAGCGATGGCGCCGCTCACGGTGGCGGTCATCTGCACAGGAGCACCCACGGCGCCGCTCCAGCGAACCCCGTCCCCGGCCTCGTCAATGCCGGTGCCGGACAGCGAGATTGACGCGGGCACGTAGGGGTGCAGGTGGGACAGGTCGATACCTTCCTTGACCAGCTCAGCCTTCGCGACCTCCCAGGCGGGCGACCCCTCGGCGGCGGCCACGTAGACCTGCGCGTCGGACTTGTATCCCTCAGAGGAGAAGGGGTCGAGCTGGAAGGTGGCGACGGTCGAGGGCAGGACGATGATCCTGGGACCCTTGCTGCGCACGTCGACGCGCGTCATCCCCTCGCCGAAGAACGCGGTTTCGATGCGCCCGTTGGAGGGCTCCCCATCGGTGTAGTACTCGCCGTTGATGCCGCCGCGCACGATGAGGTGACGGGGCGCCAGGTTCTCGCGCGTGGGCATGAAGAGTTCTCGCGTGTTCTTACCCAGGATGACGGTGTCCAGTCCGGTGTTCTGAACGCCGCGCACGACCTCCAGGGACTCGGGAAAGTCCATGTCCACCAGGTTCGTGCAGCCGTAGAAGGCCGCGTAGTCGATGGTTGTCAGCCCTTCGGGCAGGGTGACGCGGGAGAGCGAGCTGGCCCCGTCGAATGCCAGGGAGCCGATCTCCTTCGTGCCCGCGGGGACCTCGAACTCGGCACCGGGCCTGGCCGGCGGGTAGAGGGCAAGGCGCTGCCCACCCTGGTCGTACAGGACCCCGTCGACCGCCTTGAACGAGGCATTGGCGGGGTTGACGGTGATGGTGGCCAGCGCCGTATTCCCACTCAGCGCCGCGTTTCCAATGGTGGACAGGCCCGCTCCCACGTGCACCTCGGTGAGCGAGGTGTTGTTTGAGAACGAGGAGTTTCCGATGGAGGTGACGCTATCGGGCAGGGTGAGGGAGGTCAGGGCGGCGCCCGTGAAGGCGTTTTGAGAGATCGTCGTGAGACGGCCGAGGTCGGGACGCAGGTTCAGCTCGCGCAGATTCTTCGCATAGATGAACGCGCCGTCGGGCAGGGTCTTGATGCCACCCACGTCGAGGCTGGTCAGCTTCTCCATGTTGGAGAACGCCCACGTGTCGGCGCTTTCAACACCATCGGGCAGCGTCAGGGACGTCAGCTCCGCATACGAAAAAGCCCATGCACCGATGTCACGCAGCGACGAGGGCAGCGTGAGGGTCGACAGCTTCGCGCCATAGAAGGCCTGGCGCTCGATCGTGTCGGTCCCATCCAGGACCGTGTAGGTCCCACCGGGTGCCTTGGAAGCGGGGTAGGCAACCAGGTGCGAATGATCCTTCGTGTACAGGACCCCGTCATGGCTGGAGTAGTTCGTACTGGCCGCATCCACCTCGATGGCCTCGAGCTGGTAGGAACCCAGGAACGCATCGGTCAGCTGGCCCTCGTCAATGTTGGGGCCCAGGTGGATGGTCTTCACCCTTCCCATGTTCTGGAAGGACTCGTAGATCGTGCGCACGGAGCGAGGCAGCCTCAGGTGCTCGATAGCCGTTCCACCGAACGCCTGGTCACCGATCTCGGTGAGCTGGGAGGGGTGTTGCTCGTCATCCTGGAAGGTGATCTCCTTCAGGCCGCTGCCATAGAAGGCCCTATCGTCGATCGAGCGCACGCTGGCGGGAACCCACACCGTGTCGAGCGATATGGAAGAGAAATCAGGGCCGATACCAGTTACGCCCTCGGGGATGACGACGTTCTTGTCCTTACCCTTGTAGGAGGTGAGCACGCCGTTGTCGTCCGTGATGAAGTCGCCGCGAGGATCGGGCTGGACGGTCACGGAAATCGTCGCAGTCTTCGTCTGCCCCGACGAGTTCGTCACTTTCGCGGTGAGCGTGCCGGTGCCGGGCTGCTCGTAGGCCACCAGATCGATAGCCGTCGGGCTCTTGGCCTCGTCGATCCTTCCCAGCGAGGACGGGGTGAAGCTCCACGTGATGTCGCCGTCGTGGAGGGAGGGAGCCAGGAGCGCGTTGACGGACTCGACGTGGTTGAAGATCATCGTCATCTCGGGGACGGACAGTTCGATGCCGACATCCTCAGAGACCTCCCGGACCTGGACCGCGGCCGTGGAGGTCAGCGTTGCGTCGTCCTTGTCGGTCACGGTGATCGTTGCGTCACCGACTCCCACAGTGCCGACGTGGCCCTCCTGATCCACGGTCACAACCGAGGGATTCGAGGACGTCCAGACGACGTGGTTGGGATAGGCGGGGCCGGAGTCGTAGGACGCATCAAAGGTAAAGGACTGGCCAAGGGCCACGGCCGTCGACTTCGGCCATACGTACAGCGCCGTCGTCGGCACCCCGATCGTGGGGGCGAGCGTCGTCGCGGGCTGGAGGGAGCTGGTCGCGGCCGCCGCGCCAGCCCCTGCGGCGGATGCTGGGGATACACCGAGCGCTGTCAGCGCCAGGGCGCCGACAGCCGTCAGCGCCACCGCGCAGAACTTTCGATGGGACATCTGGACCTCACTGAGTTAACTAATGGATGAAGGAAAACGCGCGCTGCTTTGTGGCGAAATCCTCGTTTAACACTAGTATGGCTTCCCCTCAAACGGGCACGATAATGAGACATTTTCTCAGCATGTGTCAAACATGTGATGCGTTTAAACTCAGCATTTTTCGCCCAGCTGATAACAATCCATCACGCCGTTACAAGCGGCTTAACAAGTGCTCTTGCGGGATCGTCGCAACACACCAGTGCAGGCCTCACTCCGACAAGGAGGGCGGGGCCGACCATACGGTCAACCCCGCCCACGTCGCATTCGACGTTTTATTCGACCCACTGGCCGGATTCTGAGAATCGATACCACGTCACACCGGAGAGCACCCAGCCGGTAGCCATCGTGCCGGACCCGGGCGTCAGGTAGTACCAGGAGGCGCCCTGCTTGCTCCACCCGGTCACCATCGCGCCACCCGTCTCACTCAGGTAGTACCAGGAGCCACCCTCCTGGAGCCAGCCCGTCACCATCGCACCCGTGCCCGGGGCAAGGTAGTACCAGGAGACGCCATCGAGGATCCAGCCGGTCGCCTGGGCCCCCGAGGGCTGGTGGAAGTACCAGGCGCCACGCTCGAAGACCCACCCGACACGCATGTACCCCTCGGCGTCGAAGCGGTAAATCTGGCCAGCGATCGTCACGGCCGCACCGGCCGGGTAGGAGCCGTCTGAATAGCGATACCACCAGCCGCGAGCGCCCCACACCCACTCCCCCATGCGGGGCGCGAGCTCGGGGCGCGTCGTCGGCTCAGGGCTCGGGGCAGGCTCGGGGCTCGGTACGGGGCTGGGCTCGTCGTCGAAGGCCGGGGCGGGCTTCGCCTCGTTCGCAGGATCGGGCTCCTCGTTGGGCACCGGAAGCGCAATGGGCGGCAGAACGTGGGTGACGACAACTGTCATCGGCACCGATCGAATCAGGCCGGTGGCGTCGCGGGCGTCGACGCGCACCAAGGCATCCTCGAGGGCCGGAGTCCACGCGTAGGACGCGGTAGCGAAGCGCCCATCCGTGCTTGCCACCATCGCGCTCCAGTCCTGCAAGACCGTCTCGCCGCCATCCTCGCCGACGCGAACGACGCGCACCTCACGCCCGGAGGGCACGCCTCCACTCACGGCGATATCAACGCTCACCGACGCGCCAAGGGACGCGGTGAGCACGTACCCCTCCCCGGCCTCGGCGATGCCGGTGCCCGACAGGGACAAGGTGGGACTCTCGAGCGACACCAGGCGCGAGGCGTCGTAGCCGGCGGCCTCCATCGCGGATTGCGTGACCGTCCACGCCGAAGAGCCCTCGACGTCGGCCACGTAGATGGTCGTGTCTGCCTTGAGGGCCTCGTCCATGCTCGCGGCGAGCGTGACCTCCTCGGCGCTGGAAGGCAGAACGAGGACGCGCGGCACCTCCTGCTGGAAGGAGAATGACGTCATCCCGTCGCCGAAGAACGCGCTGGCCGGGCGATCCCCCGTGTTCTTGCCGGCGGAATGGAAGGAACCGTTGACACCGCCACGAACGATGATGTGGCGCGCGAAGCGCTGGCCGTGGGCGACCATCGACAGTTCGCGCACCTGCGTGCCCATGTCGATGGTGTCCAGGCCGGTGCCGACCAGGCCTCGGGCGACCTGCACCGAGTCCGGGATGGGCATGTCTGTCAGCTTGTCGCAGCCACTGAACGCGTCGTCGTCGATAGTGATCAAGCCGTCGGGCAGCGTGACACGTTCAAGCCTGGCACTGTTCTCGAAGGCACCCGCCCCGATCGTCGCCGTGCCCGGAGCCACCGTGGCCGCGCTCGCGGGGGTGGCGGGGGCGAATCGGACCAGGGCCTGGGACGAGGAGTCCGTGTGATAGAGGCCGCCGCCCTCGACGAAGAACGAGGAGTTCGCGGGGCTGACACTCAGGGTCGCCAGGGCGTCGTCGCCGCCCAGCGCGTAGTCGCCCATCGAGGACAGGGATGCCCCCACGTGGAACGAGGCCAGGGCGCCGTTCTGGGAGAAGGCCTCCACGCCCACGGTTGACACCGTGTCCGGTAAGGTGATCGAAGGGTCTGAGATTCCAACGAAAGCGCCTTCGTCCACGGTCCGCAGGGTGCCCAGGTCGGGGCGGAAGGTGACGTCGCTGAGGGCCGCGTCGTAGCGGAAGGCGTTGGAGGAGACGGCGGTGGCGCCGCCCAGGTCAACGCGGGCCAGCTTCGGCATCTGCCAGAAGGCGGAGGCCCCCATCGTCTCAAACGCGTCGGGCAGTGTCAGCGACGTGAGGGCAGCGCCCTCGAAGGCCTGCTTGCCCACGCGGCGCAGCGTGTCGGGGAAGGTCACGGAGCTGACCTGCGCACCCAGGAACGCCAGGTCGTCGACGTCTGTGGTCCCCGAGACGACCTCGTAGGAGCCGCCCGCGTTCTTCACCGCGGGGAAGGCAATCAGGTGCGAGCGGTCTTCGGAGTAGAGAACGCCGTCGATGCTCTCGTAGTGGGGGTTGCCCGCGTCGACACGGATGCTACCCAGCGCGGGGGTGGAAGCAAAGGCACCCACCAGCTGACCCTGCTCAACAGCAGGGCCCAGGTCGATCGAGGCCAGGTTCACCATGTCGACGAAGGCGTTGGTGTCGATCGTGGTGAGTGAGCGGGGAAGCGTCAGAGCGGACACTCTCGTGTGGGTAAAGGCGCGGCTTCCGAGCTCGACAAGCTGGGAGGGCACGTCCGCGTCATCCTGGAAGGTGACGGCCTCAAGGCCGCTGCCATAGAAGGCCTCGTTGCCGATGCGGCGGACACTCGCGGGGATGTGAACCGTCCTGACGGTGGCCTCGGAGAAGGCGCGATCCCCGATCGCTGTGACGCCCTCGGGGATGCTCACGTCCGTATCGGTCCCCCGATAGGAGATCAGTTCGCCACTCTCGTCCATGACGAAGTCGCCCGAAGCGTCGGCCAGGACCTCAACAGGGATCGTCATCGTCTTACTCTGACCAGCCGGGGTCGTGACGCGAGCGGTGAGGGTGCCGGTTCCCGCGCGCCCGGCGGGGTAGAAGACGGCTGTCGGCGCGCCTTCGTCGGGGGCGATGGTGCCCAGCGTGGACGGGCTCAGCGTCCACTGGACGTGACCGCCGTGCAGCGAGGGGGCCAGGAGCGCGTTCAGGAAGAAGGGCTCCCCGGCGATGGAGACCAGGGACGCGGCGGACAGCTCGATCCCGCGTTCCTCCGGGACAGCGCGAACGATGATGGGCACGGCCGTATTGAGGGAAGGATCTGAGCGATCACGCACGGACAGCGTCGCCTCGCCCGGGCCAACCGCGCTCACGGTCCCTTTGTCGTCCACGGTCAACACCGACGTGTCGGATGAAGCCCACGTCAGGTCGGGCAGGACGGCGGGCGCGGTGTCGTACTCAACCATGTAAGCGACACTCTGCCCGGGCACGAGAGCCGTGCTCCCAGGCCACAGCCGCAGGACGGCCGTGTCGGTGTCGCGGTTCGAGCCAGCGAGATCGCAGGACTGCGCACTGCCCTGCTGGGCGGCCATGTCAGCCGCGACCGCGCGGGTACCGGTGACGCCGAGCGCGGTCACGGCGAGGGCACCGGCCAGCGCAAATGACAGCGCCACGTGTGTTCGATGGGGCACCATAACTCCCTGTGTCGACAAGCATGTGAAGAACGACTGCGCAGCCATACGCACAGTTTTCCGTCAAACATGATCCCAGGAAGTATTACCGCGTACCTACTGGAAGATTTATTCTCACCGTTGCCGAAGGGGCGCTCATTGTCCGATGATGCGTACGTTCACCAGTGATAACAACGAAAATCGCGGGACTGTTGACTACCGCACTCACCCCTCATGCGGGCGCAGACACAGGCCCGCGCCTCCCGGGAAACTGACCGGGGGGCGCGGGCCGATGAGGTCAGGCGTGAACCTGGAGCCAGGCGCTTAGCTGATCAACTGGCCGTTATCGGCGAAGTGGTACCAGGTACCCCAAATCTTCAGCCACCCAGTGACCATCGCACCACTAGCGGGCTGCAGGTAGTACCAGTGACCACCTTCCTTCAGCCAGCCCGTATGCATCGCGCCAGTGGCCGGGCTCAGGTAGTACCAAGAACCACCAATATGTGCCCAGCCAGTTGCCATCGCACCGCTGCCCGAAACCAGGTAGTACCAGGACGACCCCTGGCTCAGCCAGCCGGTCACCATCGCACCCGACGCATCCAGGTAGTACCAGGTCTCCCCCAGCCGCAGCCAGCCGGTCACCATCGCACCCGTGTTGGGGGCCAGGTAATACCAGGACGAACCGATCTGGGCCCAGCCCGTCGCCTGGGCACCCGAGGCGATGTGGTAATACCACGAGCCTGACTCGACAACCCAGCCCGTCCGCATATATCCGTCAGCTCCGAAACGGTAGGTGGAACCACCGATGACGCGCGCCTCGTTCGCCGGGTAGGTTCCATCCGCGTTGCGGTACCACCAGCCGTGAGCGTCGCTTATCCACTGCCCCACCTGCGGGGTAGGCTCTGGGCTCGGATCGGGCACGGGGTCCGGTGTGGGGTCCGGTGTGGGGTCCGGCGTGGGGTCCGGTGTCGGGTCCGGCGTGGGGTCCGGTGTCGGGTCCGGCGTGGGGTCCGGCGCGGGGTCCGGTGTCGGGTTCGGTGTCGGGTCCGGTGTCGGGTCCGGTGTGGGGTCCGGTTCGGGGGTTTCCCCGAACAGCAGAACGGCGGAACTGACCCGGTACGAAGCATCACGCGTGTCGACGCGCAGGCGAACGCCCACACTGGCAGGAGCCACAGTCACGTTCATCGATGCGGTGTCCACCCCGTCACTCTCAGGCATGTCACTCCAGTCCTGCAGGACAGACTCCCGGCCCTCTGCGTTGATCTGCACAACACGCACTTGGCGTCCCTTCGGTACGCCTCCCGATACAGAAACAGACACGGTGGCGGGTATCCCCGCCTGCGCGTCCACCTTGAATCCGTCACGCGCTGCGACGACGCCGACACCGGACAGCGATACCGCCGGAGACGTGTAGGGATGCAGGTTCTCGCGAGCAATTCCTCCCTCCCACATTGCGTCACTGACGCTCGCCCACAACTCCGATCCTTCAGGAGCTGCAAGATAGACCTCGGGATCTGTCTTACACCGGGCGTAGTGAGGGCGAACAATCTGGAAGTGTGTGACGCTCGAAGGCAGGACCACGACGCGCGGCACCGTACAATGGAAAGAGACGCTCGCCACTCCTTCCCCAAAGAAAATACTCTCCCCAGACTCAGGCTCATAATGAGTAAAGAAGTCAAAAGTTGCGTTTACGCCTCCACGCACGATGACGTGAGCCGGCATGTAACCCCACGAACCTGTGACTCGAAACTCTCGCACCTGCGAACCGTACTCGATGGAGACGGGCCCCGAGCCGGCAGTTGCGTCAACAACTTCTACAGAATCGGGGATGACGAGGTCGACCAGGTGCGTACATCCATCGAACGCGTTCCAACCAATAGTCGTCAGGCCGTCGGGAAGGACGACTCGAGTCAGCGTCGCAACATCTTCGAATGCGTGTGGACCGATCTCATTGGTCCCTACAGGAACCACAAACTCTGTCACGGAACTCGCTGGAGGCACGATGACCAACGATTGCCCAGCCTCTCCCTTTTTGAAAAGGCCGCCACCATCGATGAAATAGTGGGAGTTACCTGGGCTGAGAGTAACCGTAGCAAGCTGTGGATTCCCCTCAAAAGCAGAATGCTCAACAGAAACAAGGGCTGCCCCGAGGTGAATAGACGTCAATGCACCGGTCATAAACGCATACCGACCGATGGTCTCCACCGAATCCGGTACCGTCACGGAGGACAGACCAGTGCCTTGAAATGCGCGCTCACCAATCTCAGTGAGTCTGTTGAGATCCTGACGGAAATTAACCTCGGTAAGATTACTACTGAACTGGAACGCGTACTGATCGATACTCCGAGTGCCTCCTAGATCAACAGTCTGAAGATTATCCATATATGCGAATGATGACTCACCTACGCTCTCACATCCGTCAGGAAGGCTCACAGATGTCAGCCTGCTTTCGTAGAATGCAGCGGCGCCGACCGTACGAAGCGAACTCGGAAAAGCGACTGAGGTAATCTGCGCGTTCAGAAAGGCCCCCACACCGATGGACTCTGTTCCCTCCAACACCTCGTACGTGCCGACATACTCCTTTCCCCGCGGGAACAGGACCAGACTCCTGGGACTCCGAGAATACAAAACGTCGTCGACACTCTCGTAATTGACGTTGGCTGGATCGACGTCAATATGGGTCAGCGTCAAACGACTGATACTCGCCCCTTCCAACTGCCCAGCCGCAATGTTGGGGCCAAATGAGACAGTTTTCATCGGCGTGTCGTAAAACAACCCCTTGCCGAGCATCACAACTGATCGAGGCAGCTCGATTCTCTCCAGATTCGTGTAGCCAAATGCCGAGGGCCCAAGAGTCGTTAGCTGCGAAGGGGAGGCCTCATCATCCTGAAAAGCGATCGTCTTCAGCCCAGACTTGAAAAAGGCCTTCTCGCCTATAGTTCGAACGCTCGCGGGAACCCAGACGTTCTCCACTTCCATTCCAGAGAACACGCTCGGAGCGATCTCGGTGACACCATCAGGGATTGCAAAGTCCACCGCCTCACCGTTATAGGCGGTCAGCACACCCTTCTCATCGACAACGAAGTCTACTGCACTGGCCTGATTCACCACCACCGGGATAGACACTTCTTTTGTTTGTCCAGCACCCGTCGCAACGCGAGCCGTCAACTTCCCAGTTCCGCCTACATTCGCTGCACGCAACGTCACGGCGGGAGCATTGTCGACGGTAACGAGTTCCCCGAGAGACGAAGGTTCGACCGACCATGTGACGGAGCCTACCTGCAACGACGGGGCGAGAAGAGCATTCACGAGGGCACTGCGTCCAGCTGCAAGCGACACCGATGTCTCGGAGAGCTCGATGCCGACCTCCTCAGACACAGAACGAACGTGTACGTGGGCGGTGGCGGAAGGAATCATCTTGTCATACATGTGGGAGACAGTAATCTTCGCCTCACCAACGCCCACAGCCGTCACACGACCGTTGCGGTCGACGGTTGCCACTGAATGGTCGGAACTCGCCCAGGAAGCCTCGCTGTACTCGAAAACATGCGCGCCCGTAGCCGCGTAGAAAGGGAGGCTCTGCCCTGGCACCATCGTTGTGCCGCTAGGCCACACCCTGGTGGGACGATCCGCGCCTTCAGCCACATGTGCTGACTGGAGACTAGCGAGGGAGTCCAGGGCAGTTGGTTGAGCCGCGTACGCTGACTGCACGCCGACGATGGTCAGAGCCAGGGCGCTGGCTAGAGAGAGCGCCAGCGCTTTAATTATTCGTTGGGATTTCATTGTCTCCCCTTGCGTTGCACGTGGGTAAGGGATCAGTGTGAGCCGCAACTCCGCGGCTGCCTCTCAATGATACCCCTTCAGAGGTTATTCCGTAACGTTTTGCTGATTTTTCTCGCATTTTATCTACCAGTTCTCACTCGGAGTACGCAAACCCCTATGCAAATCTCTGCCGCTTATTCTCGTGACAGGTGGACACCTACACACACTCGACCGACGCTTCAGGCATACATTGATGCGATTATTCAGGTGTTTGACAGGGCTACCATCCTGCTCGGTGTGAGCGCAGACACCTCACGCATATTGTCCACAGACACAGGCCCGCGCCCCCGGGGAAACTGACCGGGGGCGCGGGCCGATGAGGTCAG
>ERZ773203.478-NODE-478-length-22253-cov-10.888233_pt1 | contig 22253 bp, 26 predicted proteins | sample MGYA00580529_ERZ773203 | MGnify/ENA primary metagenome ERZ773203 (study PRJEB29015, sample SAMEA2738176) | human oral metagenome | biome: human oral; feature: human-associated habitat; material: saliva | place: China | collected 2177 ... | reverse complement strand
GTGATCCGAGAAGTAATCTTTAGCAGGATTGCCAGCGAAGACATTCTTATCGTAATAATGATACTCCTGTATCGTCATAGTCCGAGCGTTAAAAGCGTCGCAGGCAATGAGTACAGTTGGACGAGAACCGTGCAAGGGTGGAACTCCCGTGAGCTTTGCTAAAGCTGTTCGATTGCTTGTAAAACTACTTTTATGAAATCTAACGTGTGATTGGGAAAGGAGGATTTTATGAAGCAGACAGATATTCCTATCTGGGAGCGTTATACCCTGACCATTGAAGAAGCGTCTAAGTATTTCCGTATTGGCGAAAATAAGCTCCGTCGTTTGGCAGATGAAAATAAAAATGCTGATTGGCTGATTATGAATGGCAATCGTATTCAGATAAAGCGAAAACAGTTTGAAAAAATTATTGATAAATTGGACGCAATCTAGCGTCGCCAAAGGGTCTTGGATATGATAAAATAGCATTAAGTCGTATCAAGGCTCTTTCCATTTTGGAAAGGAGCGAAAGCCATGTCAGAGAAAAGACGTGACAATAAAGGTCGCATTTTAAAGACTGGGGAGAGCCAACGAAAAGACGGAAGATACTTATATAAATATGTAGATTCATTTGGAGAACCGCAATTTATCTACTCATGGAAACTGGTGGCTACAGACAGAGTACCAGCAGGAAAGCGTGATTGTGTTCCTCTTCGGGAAAAAGTTGCGGAGCTACTGAAAGACATTCATGATGGCATTGATGTTGTAGGAAAGAAAATGACACTTTGTCAGCTTTACGCAAAGCAGAATGCTCAAAGACCCAATGTGAAGAAAGGCACGCAAACTGGACGGAAATATCTGATGGATATTTTGACAAAGGACAAGTTAGGTGCAAGGAGCATAGACAGCATTAAACCGTCTGACGCTAAAGAATGGGCGATTAGAATGAGTGAAGATGGATATGCTTATCAAACCATCAATAACTATAAGCGTTCTTTAAGGGCTTCATTCTATATTGCGATTGAAGACGATTGTGTTCGGAAGAATCCCTTTGACTTCCAGCTAAATACCGTCATTGATGATGATACTGTTCCTAAAGTCGCATTGACAACGGAGCAGGAAGAAAAGCTGTTATCCTTTGCGAAAGCTGATAAGACCTACAGCAAGAATTATGATGAAATCCTGATACTCTTAAAAACGGGTCTTCGTATTTCAGAGTTTGGCGGTCTGACACTTCCAGATTTGGATTTTGAAAATCGTCTTGTCAAGGTAGACCATCAGTTACTACGAGATACTGAAAATGGATACTACATTGAAACTCCCAAGACTAAAAGTGGCGAACGACAAGTTCCTATGGTTGAAGAAGCCTATCAAGCGTTTCAGCGAGTGCTGGCGAATCGGAAGAACCGTAAATGTGTTGTGATTGATGGTTATAGTAATTTCCTTTTTCTCAATGGGAAAGACTATCCTAAAGTGGCAAGTGATTACAATGGTATGTTGAAAAACCTTGTCAAGAAATACAATAAATATCATGAGGATAAGCTACCCCATATCACTCCACACATTTTGCGTCATACGTTCTGCACTAACTATGCAAATGCAGGAATGAACCCAAAAGCATTGCAGTACATTATGGGGCATGCGAATATAAACATGACGCTGAACTATTACGCACATGCTACATTCGATTCTGCTATGGCAGAGATGAACCGCTTGGAAAAAAAGAAACAGCAGGAACGTCTTGTTGCTTAGTAGTACAGATGAATTTACTACTAATTTACCACTTCTGACAGTCAATTCATGAGGAAATATATAAGGAAACGTGAAGTATCTTCCAACAGTAAAAATGCTCGAAGCCCTTTAGAATAAGGATTTGCGAGCATTTAATGAGATTTAAAAGGATAATTAGAAATCTATGTTTTGTTTAAATATAAAAAGTAGGCTAAATGAGAGCCTGCTTATTATGCAGGAAGTGAACTATCAGTTATTCACAGACAGCGTTAAAGATGAAATAGTATTAACATCAAATATTAAAGATGATTATGTTTTAGATACTTGGCTAAAAGATATGGAGTTGAAAAATATCAGTGATAGGAATCCTCACACCTTGTCAGGAGGACAAAAACAGAGAGTAATTATCTTATCCGCTTTACTATCCGACAAGAAAATTCTATTTTTCGATGAACCAACCAGTGGATTGGACTATAGAAATATGAAAATAGTAGCTAAAAACATAAAGAAAGTAAAGGAAGAAGATAAGTTGATTTTAATAATATCCCATGATGTTGAGTTTTTAGAGTCAGTTTGTGATAAAGTGATTGATTTCACGTATTTATGAAAATGCATATATTAGTAAATTACAAGAGGGACATATGATAAAAACGCAAGAAAAACGAGAAGTTATGAATAGTATTTTTTATAATATTCCATAAAATAAATTTTATAATAGATTTTTTTCATTTTAGAGGACTTTTTATGCCTATGTGCAGAAGTCCTCCTTTTTTTTGTCTAAAAGCGCAGACAAAAAAGAAATGGAGGAAATAAAATGTCAAAAGAATATTACCTTTATGTCAACGGACAAAGGGTTAAAGTCAGTGAGCAGATATATAAAGTCTACTGGCGAGAAAAAGAACATGAAAAGTATTTAGAGCAGGTGGACAAGAAAAACCACTTGCTCTTTTTTTCATCATTGGATCATGACGGACATTTTGCAGATAGCATTATTGATGAAAGCGTTGATGTAGAAAAGATTGTGGAAACACAGATGATGATTGAAGCAGTCAGAAATGCTATATCAAGGCTCAATGCAGAAGAAAGAGATATTATTGAACGCTTATATTTCAATGATGAAACAGTTCGTTCAGTGGCAAAGCTCAAAAGTATTACACATCCAGCTTTAATCAAAAGAAGAAACAAAATTCTTGAAAAGCTGAAAAAAATTATCGAAGAACTTTAAAACTTCGGTAACCAAAGGGGTCAAATTTTCCTTATGTAAAGTGAAGGGGAGTTTGACCTCCTTTACTTTCTTGGGTAAGAGATACGCCTGCTTATGGCAAATAGGAAAATGTAGAGAAAACAATCCCTTTCAAATATTGCTCTTTGACAACTGAATAGACCAAGGTAGGAATTTATCTACTTGTGGAGAATTATGACTTACGCCATGACCTTTCTGCTGAAAGCAATTTCGGTTTTATGAATACTGGGTTAGCCAAGGATACAAGAAAGTGAGCGATAAATAAGAATACATAAAAAACAGAGGTGGCAATCTGTTCGATGATACAAGTAGTGATAATGATACTTCAATAGTTTAAGCTGCCTCGTCTGGAATAAGGGGCAGAGGTGAGATTCCTATGTAGCAGCCAATGCACCTACCAATGTCATAAAACTTAGTAAGAAAAATAATATGTGATTATAAAGAATTTAAATCGGAGGAGGTGTATTAGTGGATAATGACTGGAATGGATTGGCTGATTTTATAGCAAATCTGATTACAAAATATGCTGGAGTTTTAGATTTAGATAATCTTCCAAATCCAACTCCAGTAAAAAGTACAGAAGGTAAAAATAAATTTGACATGGCAAAAACACAGATTGAGAAAAAGCAATAAAAGTGATATAATATACTTGATATATAAGTCCAAACTATAATTGGTAAAAATATAAAGATATAGAAAAAGGATATTGAGGTTAATGCTATGTCAAAAGAAAAAATAAAAGTATACCTCTATACAAGAGTATCTACATCAATACAGATAGACGGTTATTCTTTAGAGGCACAAAAATCAAGAATGAAGGCTTTTGCTCTCTATAATGATTATGAGATTGTTGGTGAATACGAAGATGCAGGTAAGTCTGGAAAATCTATAGAAGGTAGAGTTCAGTTTACTCGTATGATGGAAGATATAAAATCCGGAAAGGATGGAGTGTCTTTCGTTCTTGTATTTAAATTATCGAGATTTGCAAGAAATGCTGCTGATGTTTTATCAACTCTACAAACAATGCAAGATTTTGGAGTCAATTTAATTTGTGTTGAGGATGGGATTGATTCATCCAAAGATGCAGGCAAATTGATGATTTCAGTTTTATCAGCTGTTGCTGAAATTGAAAGAGAAAACATTCGTGTTCAAACAATGGAAGGTCGCATTCAAAAGGCAAGAGAGGGCAAATGGAATGGAGGGTTTGCTCCTTACGGTTATCAACTGATTGATGGGAAATTGATAATCAATGAGGAAGAAGCAGTTGCGATACGAACTATTTTTGATCAGTATGTAAATACAACAATTGGAGCCAATGGACTTTCTAAATACTTAGAAAATCATGGTATAAGAAAAATTCCAAGACAAAATGGGAAAAATCCATTGTTCGACGCAGGTCTTATAAGAAAGATATTAAAAAACCCTGTATATAACGGGAAAATAGCCTTTGGAAGAAGAACTTTAGAAAAAGTTCATGGAACAAGAAATGAATATAAGCAAGTTGAACAAGATGAATATTTAATAGCTGAAGGTATTCATGAAGCTATAATTTCTGATGAGCTATGGCAATCAGCTCAAGTTAAGTTAAAATCTCAAGCAAAGAAATATGAGCATGTGAATAAAGGGAAAGATACACGCACACATCTGCTTTCAGGAATTGTAAAATGTCCAATATGTGGAGTGGGAATGTTTGGAAACAAGTGTATTAAGAAAAAGAAAGATGGTACAAAGTATAAAGATTTTTATTACTATGGCTGTAAACATAGGCATATGATAAGAGGTCATAAATGTACTTACAATAAACAAATCAGAGAAGAATTGTTAGATGATGCAGTTGCTGAGGTAATTATAAAGATAGTAAGCAATCCCAAATTTGCTTCTATGATGCAAGAAAAAATTAACATGAAGGTAGATACCTCTGAAATAGAAAAAGAGATAGATAATTACCAGAAAGAATTGAGGAAGAGCCATTCTACGAAATTTAAGCTAATTGAGGAAATAGATAATTTAGATGCTGATGATAAGCACTACAAACGAAGAAAACAGGACTTAGACGATAGACTTTATCGTATGTATGATAAGATTGAAGACTTAGAATCATTGTTAATTGATGCGAAAGCAAAGAAACAAACTATTGAAGCTGAAAAACTTACAGGAGACAATATATATAAGATTTTGATCTATTTTGATAAACTCTACAAGGTAATGAATGATGTAGAGCGTAGACAGTTAATTACAGCTTTGGTTTCTGAAATTCAAATTTACGAAGAAAAGCAACCGAATGGGCAATGGCTAAAATCAATTACTTTTAAACTTCCTATCATCAATGAAGATTTAAATATAGGTTTGGACAATAATGAGCAAGTTGAGTGCGTGGTATTGATGTCAAGAGTACACAATTTAAACGCTAGAAAAGGCTTAAAATAAAGGGCTTCTATGAACTAAGGTTAATAGTCTTAGTTCATAGATTATTTAAGTTTAGACATAGAATACTAGAATGGTGAATGATGATGAAAAAAATAAATATTTTATATAGAAATCTTTTTCAATACCAGAAGCGACAAAAGAAAACTGAAATTGATTATGACAGTAAATCATATTCTCACTTGGTTAATGAATTTTACGAGTTATTAAAACAGAATCCAGAGTATAATCAAGACGTCGTGTATGAAACTATAGACAGCTTTTTGCATATCGATATTTCCTCGGGGAGCATAACTGAAGAAAGAGGAGAAGAACTTATGAAAAAGATTGAGGATAGATTTTCAAGTAAAGCAGTATTTTACTTATTCATTCCATTTAATGGTGCCTTTTTAAAAAGCGATATTAGTTTTGGAAATTTTAATTTTATTTGCGGGACTGAAGATGAGAAAATCGAAAAAATAAATGCAATTACAAACATAGATAAGTCAAAGTTAGAAGATGACTTAGATCACACTAAGAAGTCAAGATCCCATGATTTTTTAAAGTTACCGCTTCTAATTTTAAAAGTTGAAAAAACGCATGAAAATATACATAGACACGCATCTTTAATAGCACAAAGTATTTTTAGCGTTATAAAACTAATAATGTGTAGCAATGAGATTGAATTACAAGGATTGAATAGATTTGGAGAATATTATTATGAGGAAAATTATCATGTGGCTTACTTTTCAGAGCAACGGCTTGAAGGGCATTCACACTGGTATAACTTGATAAAATGTAAAGTTGAATTAGATACATTTAAAGATATTGAAATGCAAAATAGATTAATGAATTATGTGAATCATTTTATTTTCACTAAGATAGATGACGAATTACATTTTAAATTTTGCAACGCTTTGGTTTTGTTTGAAAAATCATTAGATCAATATGAAAACTATCGTGATCGAACACTGTCGACATTATTACTCTTTAGTGCGGCTGAATCATTGCTCACAGAGGGTGCAAATGAAAAAAGACTAAGGCTTTCTGTAATATGGCCAAGAATCATAGAAGTGAATAACATTAACAAGAAAGATTTATCATTACTAATTAGAGATAATTATATGTTAAGAAATAATTTTGTACATGCTGGTCATCAAATTCATAGAAATGAAAATGAAGAGTTAACGGTATTACATACTGCACTAGCAAAATTAATAGTTTTTTATATCGAACAATCTTCATGGAATGTTAAAGAAGTTGAAGACGAAAAAAATTTAACTAGTTGGAATAGATTTGTAAACGGCATATTTGAAGAAGCTATTTATGGAGGAGATGACTGATAAGTTTGCACAAACCTATGTAACCTTTGTGTGTGTTTTCACCCTAACTTGCGTAACTAAAAATGTGTAAATGATATACAAAGAGTCAAATCGTGAAAACCTTCATCTTAAGCAATTTTATAAACATTTGGAATTTAAGGAGGAAAAATGATTTTAGAAACGGAAAGTTTGATTCTTCGCTCGTGGGAAGAAAGAGATGCCAATGATTTATTTCAATATGCCAGTAATCCAGAGGTTGATTCGATTGCAGATTGACCAGCACATACCAGTAAAAATAGCAAGGAGATTATAAGAAGTGTTTTATCAACACCTGAGGCATATGCCGTAGTTTTAAAAGAAACGTTGCAGCCAGTGGTTGGCATAGGATTGATGATTGGCTCTGTAAGTAATATAGGGATTCCTGATATTGTGGGGGAGATTGGTTACTAGATAGGAGCTCTGTACTGGGGTCAGGGTCTTATATCGGAAAAAGTTTGTGAGATTGTGAGACATGGATTTGATGACCTGAATATTGAGAAATTGTGGTGCGGTTATTTTGATGGCAATACAAAGTCGAAGAAAGTTCAAGAAAATCTGGTTTCTGTTATCATCATACAAAAGAGAACCGTCCATGTGCATTGGAAGGGGTTCTTAGGACAGAACACATAACCTGTCTATCAAAAGCAAAATGGATTTCATTTAAGTAATTTCCAGTTTGTCTAGGTAATACCTTTTAACGATAACCTTTCGCTATCGTTAAATAGTTTAGTCGATATGTTCCGACATACGAACGCAACTAGTTGACATACTTAGTGTTCACTCAATCCATGTTGAGACGGTATCACTTTTGTGCAGGAAAGATATCGACAATCATATCGAAGTGAAATTGGAGCTTGATGAAGAAGATGTTAACAAGGCTGAAAGTAAAGGAACTTATGAGAATATCAAAGAATGTATACTTGGCAAATACGGGTTTAAGGTTTCAACGCTCTATATAGCTCAAATTAAAAGGAAGTGCGTGCTTGAAGTAGGCGAACATTACAATAAGTCAAAGAAAGATAATCCGGTAGTGCCGGAGTATCCGAAAGAAAAGGAAGATGCTATCATGGATGCGTTGAAGGCTTTTGGGATGATAGTTTAGGAGTGATAATATACAAAGCCTAAACAGACTTGTTTGGCTGTATAATAGATATATGAAAATTGTAGGAAGAGGAGAGTAGAAACACAATATGGGCAATATAATTTCAAAAATTGTAGCAGATTCCAATTATAAAATTGAGCAATTTAATCAAATAGAGATAGATAGTGTAGAAAGCTTAATCACTACTAAAACGGATAAAAAAGGTAAAGAAGTTTACTATGTGAAATGCCAAATAAGAGATAAGGATATTAAACTTACTGATGAGGAACTTGTCCGTCAACTGTATATCAACAAACTTATCAATGAATACAACTATCCAAAAGAAAAAATGGAACTGGAATACAGTGTATCTTTTGGTAGGGAAAAGAAAAGAGCAGATATTGTTATCTTTGATAAAATTGCAACTACAAGCCCTTATATTATTGTTGAGCTTAAAAAACCAAAGCTTAAAGATGGAAAAGAACAGTTAAAAAGCTATTGTAATGCGACGGGTGCTCCGATAGGAGTATGGACAAATGGCGGGCAGATTTCTTTTTATCACAGGAAAGATCCTAATTTTTTCGAAGATTTACCGAATATCCCAACGTTTGATGAAAGGCTGTCAGATATCCTAAGGGAGCGTTGGGATATATATGACCTTATCTTAAAAGATAAGTTGATTACAGAAAAAAAGAGCTTAAAAGACCTTATCTTGGAAATGGAAGATGAGGTACTTGCTAATGCGGGTGTTGATGTATTTGAAGAAGTTTTTAAGCTGATTTTTACAAAGCTTTATGATGAAATGGAAAGTGGTAGAAATGAAACACGCCATCTTGAATTTAGAAACTACGGAGATACGGAAACAGAGCTAAAAGACAAGATACAAAAGCTGTTTGACAAGGCAAAAAATAAGTGGGATGGTGTATTTTCAGAGGAAGCTAAAATTTTACTTAGTCCATCTCATCTATCTGTATGTGTATCTTCTCTTCAAGATGTAAAGCTTTTTAACTCCAATCTTGATGTCGTAGATGATGCTTTTGAATATTTGATGAATAAATCTTCTAAGGGAGAAAAGGGACAATACTTTACGCCAAGATATGTAATAGATATGTGTGTTAAAATGCTTAATCCTAAATCAAATGAAACGATGATAGACCCTGCGAGTGGCTCCTGCGGATTTCCTGTTCACACAATATTTTATGTATGGAAACAAATTTTGAAGGAAAAAGGAATAGAGCAAAGTCATCTTTTCACCAGTCAGGAAAAGCCGGCTGAATGTACCGATTATGTAAATAGTAATGTCTTTGCCATAGATTTTGATGAAAAAGCAGTAAGAGTGGCAAGAACTTTAAACCTTATCGCAGGTGATGGACAAACTAATGTACTTCATCTTAACACTTTAGATTATGAGAGATGGGAAAACACCACAAAAACAGAAGATTGGACAGACACTTATAACGAGGGATGGAAAAAGCTTAAAAAACTAAGAACAACTAAGAATAGCGACTATTCATTTGAATTTGATATTCTTATGGCTAATCCGCCTTTTGCGGGAGATATTAAAGAGTCAAGAATAATAGCTAAATACGAACTTGGTAAAAATGCCAAAGGCAAATATCAATCAAAAGTAGGCAGGGATATTCTTTTTATAGAAAGAAACATTAATTTCTTAAAGCCTGGTGGAAGAATGGCAATTGTGCTTCCGCAAGGCAGATTTAATAATTCGTCTGATAAATATATTAGAGATTTTATAACGGAGCGTTGCAGAATACTTGCTGTTGTCGGGTTGCATGGAAATGTTTTCAAACCGCATACAGGAACGAAAACTTCGGTTCTTTTCGTACAAAAATGGGATGATAAGCTTTGTCCTAAAAAAGAGGATTACCCTATTTTCTTTGCCACAATGCAAGAGCCGAGCAAAGATAATTCCGGAGATAAAATCTTTGTGAAAGATAAAGATGGATTGCCAATCCTTGATACACACGGACACCTTGTAGTAAAGCATGACCTATTTAATCATGATGGAGTAACAGAAGATGGCATAGCCGAAGCCTTTGCAGAATTTGCCAAAAAGGAAAAATTAAGTTTTTTCTAAATAGCCCGTTTGATAAAGAAAAATATGAAAGATTATTAAACGGGCTGGAAATAAGCGAGATATATTTAGGGGTAATAGAAAAAGACCTTTTAAGATTGGAAGCAGAGTTTTACACTGCTACAACTAAATCAAGAAATTATGGTTATACAGGCGAAAATATAATAAAAAAAGCTCAGTATGGAACATCTAAAGAATTAAATGAAAATGGAGATGGTATTCCAACATTAAGGCTTAATGAAATAAAAGATACTTTTATTTCTGAAAAACCTGCTAAATTTTGTTCCAAATTATCTGATACAGAAATAAAAAGCCTTTATCTTCAAAAGGGTGATGTTTTAATTTGCAGGACTAATGGAAATGCAAATTATGTGGGGCGATCAGGTGTTGTGATGGAGAATATGCATTATGTATTTGCCTCTTATCTGTATCGGATAATCCCAGATTTAGAAAAAATAAATTCTGAAACACTTGTTGCGTTTCTTAATTCTAAATATGGCAGAGAACAAATAAACAAACAATCAATGCAGAGTAATCAAGTCAACTTTAGTCCTGCAAAATTTAGGAAAATAGATATTCCTAAAATTGACACGAAAATACAAAACACCATAGCAAATATGTACTCTATAGCATATACAAATATCCAAAATGCAAGCAATAAATATTCCCAAGCTGAAAATCTTCTCATTTCTGAACTGGGACTTGAAAATTTCAATCCGTCAAATGAAAAAGTATCTATCAAAACTCTAAAAGAAAGTTTCCTTAAGACTGGTAGACTGGACAGCGAGTATTACCAACCTAAATATGATGATTATTTGAAAAAAGTTCTTTCTTACAAAAACGGATATGAGTTGCTTGGTAAGTGCTGTAACATTAAAGACAAAAATTTTATGCCGAAAGATGATGAAGGATATCGCTATATCGAACTTGCAAATGTAAGGAGCAATGCACAAATTATAGACTGCAATATTTTGCTAGGGAAAGAACTGCCCACAAGAGCAAGACGAAAAGTAAATACGGGTGATGTCATTGTATCAAGCATAGAAGGATCATTAGAAAGCTGTGCATTGATAACAGAAGAATATAACAACTCTTTATGCTCGACAGGATTTTATGTTGTAAATTCTGAAAAACTGAACTCGGAGTCGTTACTGACGTTTTTTAAATCTTCATTGATGTTAAATTTGATGAAGAAAGGCTGTTCAGGAACAATCCTAACGAATATTGCCAAAGAAGAATTTGCGAAACTCCCTATTCCTCTCTTGAAACAGGATGTTCAAGATGAAATTGCAAGTTATATCAAACAGAGTATGGAGTATTCAAAAAAGGCAAAAGACCTGTTGAATATTTCTACAGAAGCAGTAGAAATAGCTATTAACAAAGATGAAGAGACGGCACAAAATTTCTTAGACAGACAGACAGACAGACAGACAGACAGACAGACAGACAGACAGACAGACAGACACTAATTGCCTACTATAATGAGCAAGCAAGCTATTATATCAACTTTGCGACATTTAGGCTTTATGAAGAAATCGGTTTGTTTGATAGTTTGAAATCTGCAAATTCTGCAAACTATACTGTTAAAAATCTTAAGGATACATTCGCTGTTAGCGGAAGATTGGATAGCGAATATTATCAAGAAAAATATGACAGGCTATTTGAAAAACTGTCGGAAAACAACTGTGATAAATTATCTAATCTTGTTACAATCAAAAAATCGATTGAGCCGGGAAGCGAAAGCTATCGGACAAAAGGAACACCGTTTATAAGAGTACAGGACTTAACGAAATTCGGTTTAACAGATACGAGTATTTATCTATCAGAGAATGAATTTAAAGATTGCATTAGACCAAAGAAAGACACGATACTTTTATCAAAAGATGGCACTGTCGGCATAGCTTACAAGATGAATAAATACAAGGATATTATCACATCATCTGCCATACTGCACCTAGATGTTAAAGATAAGAGAGTGCTACCTGATTATCTGATATTAGTGTTAAATTCTGTAGCTGTCAAAATGCAAGCGGAAAAGGCTGCTGGTGGTTCAATCATTAACCATTGGAAAAAGAGTGAAATAGAAAATGTAATCATTCCGATTATCACCGAAGAAAAGCAAGAGCAAATAAGCCAGCTGCTAATCGAGAGTGAAAATTTGAGGAGTGAAAGTAAATCTATTTTAGAAAAAGCCATTAAATCGGTAGAAATGGCGATTGAATGTGGAGAGGACAAAGCCATTGCATATTTGAATGCTTAACAATTAACGCTCTTTCTTAGATTTTTGTCAAGAATTGGCAGGTATTCGTAAGTTAAATTGCAGAAGCTTTTTATGGAGTATTTTCCTCAAAGAGCTTCTGTGTTTTTATCTCATACTTCACAAATACTCTTTAATAATATATAATGAAAGCGTAAATGTAAAGAGGGTGATGGAATGAATACTTTAGAAAAATACTTTTTAGAAAATAATGTTATTACAAATAAACAGGCGGAAGAGATAGGCATTAAAAGGCATATCTTAGCTTCACTTGTTCAAAAAGGCGAGCTGGAGAGGGTTAAAAATGGTGTATATAAGAAAAAAGATGCCGTAGATGATGATTTTGCCGCTATATCACTAAATAATGAGCAAGTGGTATTTTCTTTTCATACAGCTTTGTATCTTCTTGGATTCAGTGACCGAACACCTAATGTTTTTCACATCAGTGTTCCACAAGGGTACAATGCTGGACATATCAAACGGATATTTCCAAACATCAAAGTGCATTATGTAAAGAAAGACTTTTTCCATTTAGGCGTTATTAAGACAAAAACACCACTTGGATCTTCTGTTAAATGTTATAACATGGAAAGATGCATCTGTGATATTGTTTCGGAAAGAAAAACAATTGATAAGCAGATATTTGTAGGTGCAATGACCGGATACTTTAACAGCAAAGACAAGAACATCAGAAATCTTATTAAATACAGCAGGATTCTCGGCATTGAAGATGAAATCAGAAAATATACGGAGGTACTATAGATGATAAGTTCGGAAAGTTTGAAAGGAAAAATAAGAAACATTGCAACTTATAAAAATCTCAGATCGCAGGAGGTTTTGCAAATGTTTTTCTTTGAAAGATTCTTGGAAAGACTGTCAAAATCTGAGTATAAATTGAACTTTGTCATCAAAGGCGGACTTCTTATATCTTCTATGATCGGGATTGATAACCGTACCACAATGGATATGGATACAACTATAAAAGACGTGCCATTGAAGGAAGAAATCATACGAAATATTGTTTCAGAAATCGTAAATGTAGAGGTGGATGACGGCATAGAATTTGAAATAACGGACATAAGCCATATACGAGAAGAAGATGAATACGAAAACTTCAGAGTCCATTTAATAGCTAATTTCGGCAAGATTAAAAACGATATGAAGATTGACATTACAGCAGGAGATGCCATAACTCCAAAAGAGATTGAATACCTATACCCTTGTATGTTCCAAGAGGAAAGTCTTAGGGTTTTGGCGTATCCACTTGAGACGATATTGGCTGAAAAATATGAGAGCGTTATTAAAAGAAATATCACAACAACAAGGATGAGAGATTTTTATGATTTATATAATTTGTACAACCTAAGAAAAGAGGATATTAACTTTGATATTCTAAAACAAGCGATTATTTCAACCGCAAACAGAAGAGAAAGTTTGCCTGTTATGAAACAGGCAATAGAGATTATTGATGACATAAAAGAGGATGATTACCTTAAAAAATTATGGAAGGTATATTTAGTAGACGATCCTTATGTAGGTGATTTGAATTTTTTAGAAACCGTAAAAGTAGTTGAGCTTATTGCAGAAAAGATTGTTTTATAGAGGGCAAAATTATGACGCTTGCATTACAAATGCTCTTTAACTCTTGTCAAAAAAAGAGCTTGGACTGAAAACAAAAATACAGAAAACTGTGCTTAAAAATTAAAAAATATAGGCACGGAAAGGCGAATTTTCTTATCCGAAGGGGTCTTAGGGTCTCCCTAACAAGTAGTGAGAAATCTAACATGAAAGCAGGCAGAGATGGATTAAATTTGGAAAAAGAGTATTACACTGGAGATTGCATATATTTTGTTATGATTATTTTAAAACTCTGTGCGATGTTCTGTAGAGGATATCTGGATGAAAAAAACAAGAGAATCAATGCTTACATCGAAAATAAAAAGACAAATATTTAATTGTATTTTGGATAATTTAGAATAAAAAAGTATGAGATAGTTGTAAGTTGAGGGGGAAAAGCATTATGAACAAAAGACTATATAGACTATATAATATCGGCATTATGATAGGAGTCTTTGGAATAATAATTTTATTAGTGCTAATTTTTTCTGGTGAAGCCTATCCAAGTATATTGTTTAAGATGCTGGCGCCTATTGGATTATTTTTAACATTTATAGGAGTTATTATCAGCTTTATAGGATGGTTATTAATGATCAAAGATGCAATAGAAGAAAAGGCAGGGTTGGATGTTAAAGGACTAATTTTTATAGGTATAATTATATTTTTGATACCAATACTTAAAAATATTTTTTCAAACTAACTCTCAGTTTATCGAGGTAATACTATTTAACGATAACTTTAAGCTATCGTTAAATAGTTTTTTGGATATGTTCACATATACAGACAGATTGAGTTAACGTACTGAATGTTCATTCAATTCATGTGGAGACAGTATGTTTACTGTCGATAAACCATGATTTTATGCAAGGCGTATCTCAATAAAGAGGCGCACATGCATAAATTTTTGTTACGTAAAAAGTAATGAAAGTATAAAATTTATTTGAAAAGCATTGAAATTCAAGAGGATCAGTTTTATAATTTCATTACTAAAATGGTAACGAAATAAAAGAAGGGAAGCAATTAGATTTGGGAATCCAAATACTATATAAGAATGAAACAGTAAAGAAACAGTTTTGTTCTGAGTACAAGAAAAAGTGGCGATATCCCGAGCAAGTAAAAAAGAAACTTATATCTGCAGAAAACTTTATACTTAATGCAGAGTCGTTAATGGATCTTGCTAATTATCCGCCGTTTCATTTCGAGCGTTTAAAGGGTAATAGAAAAGATGAATGGAGCATACGGTTAGGTAATACAGGATATAGGGTCACTATGATTCCTTGCTATAATGATGGAAGAGAGATTATAGAAGGAGATATTTTGGCTCAATGTAAAATGATTAGAATAGTGAAGGTAACGGAGGTGTCGAATCATTATGAGTAATGTAAATGAATACAATGATATAGTGGCATTTCATCCTGGATATTATATTGCAGATATTATTGAAGATATGGAAGTTAGTCAGGCTGAATTTGCCACAAGAATGGGAACAACCGCAAAGACTTTAAGCCAGTTGATTAATGGACAGGCTAATATTTCCAATGACTTAGCAAAGAAGCTTTCCGTAATGCTTGGAACAAGTGTAGAGGTTTGGCAGAATCTACAGAATACTTATGATCAAAAACTGATAGAAATACAGCAGGCTAGGGATATTGATGCACAAGCAGAGCTTGTAAAGGAAATAGATTATAAATATTTTGTTGATGTAGTTGGTTTGCCAAAAACAAGAAGTATCAACGATAAAGTTGCAAATTTATGTAAGTATTTTAAGGTTGCAGATTTAAGAATTATGTTGCAGCCGGATTTTCTAGTAAATTTTAGATCAAGTTCATCTTTTAACAGTGATAAGAACATCATTAATTCTAGAGCATGGATTCAAACAGCTATAAACACCTCAAAAGATATTGAGACGAAGCCTTATAATGCAGCGAAGTTAAAAGGGTATTTACCTGAGCTTAGAGGTATGACGGTAAAGAAACCGAAGGAATTTTTGCCAAGAATGCATGAAATATTTGCTGAATGCGGTATTGCATTTGTTTTATTACCACACTTGAAGAATTCAGGAGTGAATGGTGCTGTCAAGTGGGTAACAGACGATAGGGTAGTTCTTGCGATAAACAATCGAGGCGTGTATGCAGATAAGTTCTGGTTTTCTTTATTTCATGAAATCAGGCATGTACTTCAGCAAAAGATTAAAAAGGTCTTTATCAGCAGTACGCTAGAAGAAATGATGGATATTAATAATAAACTGGAAATAGATGCAGATAAGTTTGCAAAGAACTATTTGATTTCGCCTGAGGATTATAGAAGGTTAACTCCTTCAAGATATATATCTGATGATGAGATTGTTGAATTTGCTAAAACGATAGGAATTCACCCGGGGATTGTAGCCGGCAGATTGCAACATGAAGGAATAATTCCACAAGAGAGATACTCAAAATTAAAAGAAAAATATGTGTTTGAAACAAAGAAAATTGCATAGGGTATATTACATAGGGAATCGTTATTCGATTCCCTATTTTATGATTTTGATCTGTTTTAGCAGAGGATTCGCCGAGCGATAGCGATGTGAATCGATAATCCACAGAATATACCGGTATAATCAAAACGGCTTTACCCTCAAGAAAAAACCTCCCCTGTTATCATAATGTTGGTTCGCCAACCACATCATATAACAAAGGAGGTTTCATCATGAATGACAAGAATACACTAGCACATACGAGCTAACGATGCAAATATCATACAGCATCTATTCCTTACCACTAAACCAAAAATACAACCCAAATACAATCAATAACACATAAAACGATAAAAAGCCAACGTCAAATGCTGTATTATATAATCTAGAAACATATGAGAAGTAGTACAACTAGTAAATGCTTCAAAGGCTGAGGTTAGATTTGCATATCACAACGCCTAAACAATGAATAAGGCAAAATCTTAGAAGTTTGCACTTTTTGCTTAAGTTTTGCAATGTTCATATATAATCATCATCCGTATACTTTAGATGTCAAAGAGAAACGGAGGTAATTAGTATGACAACAATCTATTGCAAACAAAACTCAAACGAAAAAACTGATTTTTACATGATAGTAGATGGCGTTCACTATTTTCTTTTTTCACAGAAAAGATACTATGGTGTAATTAAATACTACCTCAACGGCGTATGCCTGAAAGATGCTATTAATCATAAACGAGGAAGATCAGATTTTGCAATTCATAGGACAATGGCAAAGTTGCCGGGATATATTAAATACATTGAGAAAGAATATGGGATACTAGTTCTTAATCAAAGCAAAAGAAAGCTGAAGGAGGCAGCGTGACGTAAGTCTATAATCAGTTATTATGCTATACAAGGAATTTGATGTATTGATTGATACTATAGAAGAAAATGTTACTAAATCGTGGGAAGAGATAGAAGATAAGCTAAAAATAACTCTTGCAATGACAGTACAGGGTCTTAGTGAGCTTTTTAAATACTTTTATCCGAGAGATATTACAGTCAATCGTTACTATAAGGAAAGGAAAGCAATTCGCGCTATGGAGGAAATACATAACTCGCCACAGGAAACAATGGATAATATTATTGATAGATTCGGTTATAGTGATTACTCAGTATTTTATAAAACAATAAAGAAAATTACTGGAAAAAATCCGCAACAGATAATTGACTCTAACAGTTTTCATTTACCCGATGTGCTTCATCTAGACGATATACTAAAGGATGTTGATTATGATATTAATAATCAGATTCGAAATAGAACCAATTTGCATAATTATATTTGCGAAAAGGAGGAGCTGGTAGATAGAATTGCATATGCTAGAAAAAGAATTCCAGAGCTTAGAAGGATGCTTTTAGACCACAAGGATCCTGAAGAACGGGAAGTGATTATGTCGGAGATGTGCCAAATAGAGGAGGAACTTGCTAATGACAGAAGAGCACTGCCAATTTACCAGCATAAGCCAGTTTATATTAAAAACCTAACACCAGGATTGTATGCTGAATTCATTAAAATAGAAGACTGTAGATCTATTTATGATCTAAGTATAGAACAAATTGTAAAGTTGTATAATGAATCGATAGAATCTGACTATTCATTGAGATTCCTATGTGATATAAATTCAGACTATGAGTATTTTTACGAGGGAAAAACTGATTTAGATGAAGAAATGATGAGGGAAGCTGAGAGTGAGTATCGAGAAAATAATATGAATCTTTCAGAAATATGGCAGTATTATTATGATGATGATATAGATGACCCGTATGCACCAATTGACGACATAGAAGAATACGATTATTACGAGTATTAAATGTAAAAGGAAGGAATATTATGTATTTACCATATCCTAAAAAGAAATATTGGCTTAGCATCGCTATATCATATCTTATAGCTACTGTAACAAATGTGTTTGTTAAATTGTTTCTTGACCTGGAGATAGTCATATATGTAAATATACTAATGATTATGTATTGGATATTAATTGAAATACGTAGATTTCACGATGCTAATAGGAGTGGGTGGCTTGCTTTGCTTAATTTAATACCGTGCATAGGATTTATTATTGCAGTAATCGTAGCTGGCACAATGGAATCTAACTATAAAGATAATAAATGGATGAGCGAATAATTGCAGGAGGTATTTTATGTATGAGAATAAAGTGCTTGAAGGACATAGAATTATTCATCATGCCAAACGCAGCTGGGGAGAAGGAACAATTGTTGAAGAAGATAATCAATATATTAAGGTTGTTTTTGATAGTGATGAAAAAGCAAAGCCACGCAAGTTTGAAAAAACAAAAATCGATTGCGATATGCTCAAAATAATTAGAACAGAAGATGAAAAAGAGGAACTGTATGAGTATGTGGTTTCAACAATGAAAAAACACGGAAGTGAAGGGTTTGTTCACTATACTGCATATGAGAATCTAAAATCAATACTCAAAGATGGATATATTTATAGTAGGGATGAAATGATTAATTCGAGGCATAAATTATTTGATGTTGCCGAGGAGAAAGTCCTTCGAGATACTCCAGATAAGGTGAAGAGCAAGGTAAGGTTAATGTACGGATTTAACACACCTATATCATATCATTTCGAGAAGCGGGCTTTACATAGAAATACTGAAATGGTAGCCATTGTTATAAATCCAAAAATTATACTAGATTGTGATGTTGAGTTTTACGAAAAAAGTGCAGCGAGAGAAAATTATGGTAACCCGAGCAATGGAATTGAATCAGTAAAAGATTTCAACTGGAATGAAATCTTTGAGCGTGGGAGAATAACAAATGATGAGGGTAATAAAGATTGCAAGATAAAGTATAGAGATGCAGAGGCCGTAGTAATTGGTGCACTACCTATTAAATATATAACTGCAATTTATTTTAGAAGTGAGAAAATTTTGGAAAAAGCTAGGAATGACATTGGAAATATAAATATTTTCAGACTAGGAGATACCAAAGAAAAGAAACATTTTTCACCAGGAGTATGGTTATGATTAGATATTATAAGGGTACAGTATTCAACGCTGGAGCAGAGGCAATCGTTAATACCGTTAATTGTGATGGTGTAATGGGAGCAGGAATAGCTCTTGAGTTTGGTTTGAGATATCCCGACATGTATAAGGACTATGTAATAAAATGTAAAAAAGGGGATATTTGTACTGGTAAGGTAGACTACTTTAAAGATTCTTCAGGAATAATTATTGTAAATTTTCCGACTAAAATACATTTTAAGTATCCATCTAAAATTGAGTGGATTGAAAGTGGGCTAAAGGCATTTGCTGCAAGCTATAAGGATTATGGATTTAATTCAATTGCATTTCCAAAGTTAGGAACATCAAAAGGAGGACTTGATTGGAAGCAGGTATGTCCATTGATGGAAAAGTATTTATCATCTTTAGAATTGGATGTTGTTATATGTTTGGATGATATGAGAGAAGCTCAAGGAACGGAAAAAAATATGCTGGAGATGTTCAATGTTACTTCTATAGAATTATTATCAAGAATAGTTAGATTGACGTCAAAGCAGAAAGAGATTATTACTGCTAATCAACCATATAGAAGGTTTTGGGAAATCGGACGCACACAAGGAATTGGAAAGAAAACTTATGCATCCTTATTCACCCATTTTTATAACAAAGTTAATGATGATACGGTGAATGAGCAAGTTTCAATTTATGATATGTAACTAGCTTAAGATTAATTGCAAAGCGGATCTTTAGTCAAATGAAATACAGTCCGACTATATTTTCACAATATTTAAATAATTGGGATATATTCGATTATAGCTAATGATTTCAAAAGATATAAGAGAAAGGAATTTACTGTGAAAGAAAAAATAAACGCACTTATTGAAGAATTTAAACAAGAAGAAAACAAAGAAACTATAGCGATTAAACTAATTCCCAATACGAAGGTTCCATTGACAAGTAGTAATGTCGCAGGTGTGTTTTACTTGCCTAAAACGGATAGTATCCCTGTCAATGAAAATGGAGAGCAGTTAATGTACTTGGCACAGATAAATTGCGAGGAGCTTCCTGCAAATAATATCTACCCTAAAACGGGAATTATGCAGTTCTGGATTTTTGGTGGAGATGTAAATACAGACAGTGGGCTAGGGAAATGCACATCTGACATTAATAAGAGGGTCATCTATTATCCTACTATTAAAGAGCATTTTAACGTAGAAGAGCTAGCAGATATTTATAAACCAAATGAAGCTGTGCGAGGAGAGTTAATTTCTTCAATTTGCAAGAATGCACCATTTGCAATGTCTTTCGAAAAAACAAATCAATGGGTTACACCAGCTGACTTTAGGTTTGATAAATTATTTGATGGGAAATTGGAAAAATATTTTTCGAATAATATGTCACTTGCTTCTTTGTTTCAAATAGATTATGAAACAGCGAATTATATTTTTGATGAGTTATGTACAGAAAATCCTACACAGATAGGTGGATATGGATTTTTTAGTCAATTTGATATTGATCCTAGAGGATGCTTTGATGATGATGGGAATAATATTTATGAAAACTATACGGAATTATTGTTTCAGATATATTTCAAATTTAGAGATGAGTTTGTTATTAGCGACAATTTCGATGTTTTTAAGTATAGCTACGGGGTAGGAAATTTCTTTGCTACAAGAGATCAATTAAAAAATCTTGATTTTGAAGAATGTTTGTATACTTGGTATCGTGGTTAATTAAAGAATAAACAGCTATTAGACAATTGATAATATAATTAGGGCCAGTACTAATAAAGAGGAGTGATAATGAAGTGCACCCCAAAAGTTAGACACAAATTAATTTTTGGAGGTGTACTTTTTATGAGCAAATATTCGTATGAAGAAAAACTAGAAGCTGTTTTAAGAGTTATTGAAGAAGGCATGAGTTACAAGGCTAGTACAAAAGTCCTAGGAACTGCCCAGGGATGGGAACAAAGATGGGTTAAACGTTATGAGAACCATGGTCCTGAAGGATTGCTGTTGCACAATGGCACATATACTGGCGAGTTCAAACAACATGTAATAGAATATATGCATAGAGAACATCTATCTGCGAGTCAAACAGCGGTATTATTTAAAATACCCAGAGAAAATCAGGTTCTGAATTGGGAACGCATATATTATGAGGAGGGTCCAGAAGCTCTGTATATAGACAGACGTGGACGAAAACCATAGATGTCAAAAGAAACTAGTACGAAGAAGAAACAACTAAGACCAGAAGTCGAAGAAGATCTCATTAAAGAGGTTCAGAGACTTAGAATGGAAAATGAATACTTAAAAAAATCAAATGCCTTAGTTCAAGAAAGAATAAAGCGAGAGTCAGGGAAAAGTAGTCATCATTGACGAGCTAAAGTGCAAATATAGATTGCAAGATATTCTCGCATTCGACGGCATGCCTCGTAGCACATTTTACTATCAATTAAAATATCTCAATGATGAGGATAAGCATGCCGAAGAAAAAGAAGTAATCGCCCAAATATTCAAGGAAAACAAAGGCCGTTACGGGTATCGCAGAATAACTATGGAAATGTACAACAGAGGCTACTTCATTAACCATAAGACTGTTAGAAAACTTATGCACGCATGTGGTATTAAGTGCGAAATTAGAAGGCACAAGTATCGCTCCTGCAAACTAATTATGTCAAAGTGAGCTTTTAATTGTGATTCTGGTGAATACGAAGAAGTGGAACGTCGTAAGAATAGCATATTTAATTATGATGAAGATGAGTCGTTTTGCTAGAGAAAGGAACCACAGATGCAACTATTAACAATAGATGAAATAATATCTTCGATAATGAAAGAAACAGAGGGACTTGATGCTGAAATAACAGACGGAATTGTCCTTAGCAAAAAAGAAATTCCGCAGTCCGAAATCGAGAGATTAAAATCCGAACTCGGAATAGAGTATTTAGATTCGGCATTTTCGGAGTATATTTTAAGCTACAATTGGGGGAATTTCGGTTTTCTCAGCTATCAGTTTGGATA
>ERZ773203.474-NODE-474-length-22277-cov-4.989785_pt1 | contig 22277 bp, 24 predicted proteins | sample MGYA00580529_ERZ773203 | MGnify/ENA primary metagenome ERZ773203 (study PRJEB29015, sample SAMEA2738176) | human oral metagenome | biome: human oral; feature: human-associated habitat; material: saliva | place: China | collected 2177 ... | reverse complement strand
AACATAATTTAAGGCTTAATTCAAGATAAAAAATAAAAAAACTGGGTGACTGGTATATAATAAAAGTATGAGTAAAATAAATGTCTTATTGGCCAATGCAAATGGTAGTCTGGATGAGAGTAAGGAAACTATTTTGGCGGCAGTAAAAGAAGTTGAGTCTTATGCTTTTTCAAAATTAAAAATTGATTGGAATATTGATGTAGTGGTAACTGATAGCGCGTATTCAATAATTATTCCGGAAGATGGCGTGGGTGGACAGACTTTTGCGAGTGATTTTATTGTTTCTGCTTTAGATTTGAAGAATATGTCGATTTTGCGTTTTAAAGAGATGTTGGCTCATGAACTTTGTCATGCTGCGCGTTGGGGAAAGAATGATGAATGGATGAATACATTGTTTGATGGGATGATTTCGGAAGGGGTCGCGACATATTTTGGTGCAGAATTTGCAAAAAATACTAGCGAGAAGCAGTTCTTCACTAAAACTATGCTAGAACGCAGTGACGAAGAAAACGAACGTATCTTAAATGAGCTTCGCGGTAATCTTGACGATAAACATTATGACTATAATACGATTTTCTTTACTGGTAACGATAAATTGCCACGCTGGTCCGGATATTCATTAGGATATTATTTGGTGAAGAAATATTTGGAAAAAACACACAAGACAATCGAAGAAGCATTTGCTGATAAATATGAAGATTTTAGAATCGCGCTTTAGATTTTTATAAAAAATACCCCCTCCGGAAGGAAGGGGGTATGGTGAAAACTATAGATTTGTTAGAATTTTTTAATTTTAACTTCAACTAATCCATGGTATCGTCATCGTCTTTTAGATAATCTGGGCGATCGGATTTTTTCATACGATGCGCGAGCTTGATTATTTCCCACTTATCACCTATCTTTACTCGACAGCAATAGTAGTCTTCATCTTTTTCGATTATGGTTTTACGACCAATAATCTTTACATGAGTATTATTAGTGATTACTTTTAGGCCTTTAAGACGAAGTATTAAGTGCTCAATCGTTGGCTCCACGATAAAGATAGTAACCGCTACTGCGCCAAGAATAATAAAACAGATTCCTAGTGGTGGGCATAGGTTTACTACTTGACGATCAGCGACAAAATTTTGGTTAGACCATAAGAATATTCCGGATAAAGTAACTACGGATATCAATCTAGCGATCATCCAGAAATATTTATTTTTCTTGATCGGGTATCTTAGATTGTTTATACTTATTTTCATTTATCCCTCCACACTATCCTTGTTAAATAACGGCAATTATAGCCTGTTGCCTTAAATAAAAAGGACGTAAGAATACCCAAGAAGAACATTGTAATATATATCTCTCCTGGAGAATTAAATTTTATCTTGAGCATCACATAAAGTAATCCTTGGACTAGCCAGGTATGCTTGAATGGTGTTAATGCCTTTTTGACGTTATCTCCTTCTTTTATGATGTCATAAAATACCACGCCGCTATTAATTAGGTGTAGTAAAAATATAACCATAATGGCACTGTAACTTTCGTATCGTTTTAAGTATATAGAATATATCATCATTATTATGGCAAGAATGAAGAGACAACCGTAGCCAAAAGTTAATATGTCGTAGGTTTGTTCCTTAAATACAGGAATTATTTGATCTACGTAGTTTTCTCCGACAACTAATATAAAGAGCGGAATTACCCACATAATGAAGATGTAAATATTATCAATATTGATATTTTCTGATACAGATAGAAAAAAGATAATTCCGATAGCTAAGATGATTCTGATAAAAACACCGTATCTCTGTTTGCTTTTGCTTTTGTTCATTTTTACCCCCTTTAAAATGTAAAATTTCACCAAATTTGCAAGTTACATTAAAAACCGAAGCTTTTAACTACTTATATTGTACAATAATGTAATAATTTGTCAAAAAAATACCCCCCTCCGGATGGAAGGGGTGGTTAGGGGTGGTTTGGGTTATGACCAGAGATGTAGGTCCGATAAGATATCGCGGAACCATGTAAGCTTTCTTTTTTCGCGTCGCAAGGTGTAGGGTTTGACTGGCTTGGGTGGTATTGGAGGTAAATCATTGAAAAGCCCTGGATAAATTACGGATATCTGGATCTTCAATGCGTAGTTAATCATTGTGCTAAAGATTAAAATCGGAATCTCTTCTCCACTAAAGGCAATTAGGAAGGAATCGCCAAAACAGGCATCGACTACGAACTTGGAGGATCTTCTTCTCACGTGATTTTTGATAATTTGACGTTTTTCTAGCGTCGTAAAATTGATACGACGAATATAGGCTGGAGTGTCAAGTTGTCTAGAATATCGACGATTTTTGATTTTTAGTACGTCTAGATCTTGAAGGATTTCCAATTGGGTAGCAATCTTAAGTCCTTGAAAACAAAAGCCTGCAGGAATTTCTGCTTCGTCAACTTGTTTGGCTATTAAATCGTTAATAATGGAGCAAATTGGTAAATTAAGGGTCTTATTATCCGGATGGATACTATGTTTAATAGACCATGCATTGATTATTCTAATTTTGCCTGCCATGATGTCATCGTAGATTTGATTTTTACTGAGCAACATGGTATTCACCTCTCTTTCTGAAAGATGTAATGTCCTAACTTAAAAGTGCATATTCGTCGGACGAGATACAGGTTAATTTTAGCTTATATATTTGGTATTTTCAAATATAGGAAAATTTTCCAATCTATACTGCAAAGGTTGTGAGTTAATACTGTAAGTTTGACAACCAATGCATAAAATTATACAATATAGAAGTTACTATCTATAGGTTAGTGAAGCAAATTATCATTAAAGTTACTTTGTTAACATCACAAACACTGAAGTTCCTAAAAAAGGGGGGGGATAAAAATGGAAAAAACCAAGAAAAAGCAGGAGTATTATAGTTCAGCTCCTTGGGAGGATAACTATGAGTCAACAGCTGGTACTGATTCAGGACAAGACGCCTTCGAAGATTATCTATTTGTTTCTTCTCAAATAGCACTAATTTTTCTTCTATTACTTAAATTAATTTATGCTGGCATTATCTATGCAATCATAATTTTTGATTCTGGTATGAATACTGGACATGAGATTGTCAGTAACTTCCTTATGTTTGTATTAATAGCGGTATTTATCTGTGCAGAAGATTGCCTATTTCAGTTTAAGTTGAGAAAATCTAACTCAATTTATGGTACCAAAACATATGTAATTATGGGGATATACATAATCTTGACTTTATTCTGCTTTTTTCTTCGATACAATTATCATATAGGGTATGTGGATCTATTAGTAGTATTAACTCTAGTAAATTTAAGTAATGAAGGTTTGGCATTTATAGATTGTTTAAATATGGAACAAAAGAATTACGTTAAACTCTCAGGATTAAATTATATCTGGATGATATTAATGCCGATTTTGCTAATGTTACGAGACTACATTAACTTACCATTCATGGGCATATACTGTATTATTGTGATCAACTCCTTGATGAATTGTTATATAGAATATGCATCAGTAATGTTCTGGGCTGTTTGCCGTTAGCTAAGAAAACTTTTATTTACCCTTCCATTCGGAGGGGGTATTTTTTATCCTTAGAGGGGAGTTCTATTTAAGGTTATTTATTTTAAAAACGAGGCATAAAAATAAGGCCAGGAGTTCTGACCTTATTTTTTTCTAGTTTATTACCAAACCTTGACTAAGATTTCACCACCGAGGCGAGCCTTGCGGGCTTCCTCACCAGTCATGATACCTTTTGAAGTCGAGACGAGGATGACACCACGACCGGATTTGACCTTTGGAAGATCATCGGCGGAAGTGTAAACACGGCGACCAGGTTTACTGACCTTGGTAATTTCGTTAATACGAGCGATTTCATCAGCTTGATTAATCAAGACGTGGATGAAATTGCGTGGTTTTGCTTCTTCGATAGAGAAGTCAGCGATAAACTTGGTTTTCTTGAGACCTTCTAGTACAGCAAGCTTTAATTTAGAAGTTGGTACAACAATCTCGTTTTTGTTGACGAGAATAGCATTGCGGATACGAGTGATAAGGTCGGCAATTTGATCTGTTGATTGTAATGACATATCTTATCCTTTCTACCAGCTACTCTTTGTTACACCAGGGATTTCACCCTTGCTTGCTTTTTCGCGGAAGCTAATACGGCTGAGACCGAAGCGGCGCATGTAGCCACGTGGACGACCGTCGAGCATGTCACGATTTTTTAACCTAGTTGGGCTGGAATTTTTTGGTAGCTTCTGAAGACCTTCGAGGTCGCCAGCGGCTTTAAGTTCAGCACGCTTTGCTTTGTACTTATCGTACATTTTTTGACGCTTGAGGTCACGGAGTACTGCAGACTTTTTGGCCATGTTATTTGTTCTCCTTTTTCTCGAATGGCATACCAAATGCCTCTAATAATTTACGGCTAGCTTCTTTGGAACCGTTCTTGATGATGAAGGTGATCTCAAGGCCGTGAAGAACAGATGCGTCTTCGAAGGTAATTTCTGGGAAAACGGTTTGTTCTTTAAGACCAACTGAGTAGTTGCCTTGTTCATCAAAAGATTTGCTAGGTACGCCGTGGAAGTCACGAACGTGTGGCAAAGCGATGTTAATGAAGCGGTCAACGAATTCATACATCTTGTCGTTACGTAAAGTAGTGAGGTAACCAACTGGGGCGCCCATACCTTTACGAATTTTGAAGGTAGCAATAGATTTCTTTGCTAGTCTAGAGGTGGAAGCTTGGCCGGTAATTTTGGCAAGAGTAAGGGCTACGGTTTCAGTGTAGTGCTTATCTTCACGCTTTTTACCAACACCACAAGATACAATCACTTTTTCAAGTTTTGGAACTTGATTAATGTTCTTGATGTTAAGCTCTTTTTCTAGGTCTTTTACGATTTTGTCTTGGTATAAGACTTTCAAACGTGGGGTATATTCAGCCATGATTATTTCCCTTCTTTCTTAAGATTGGAAAGATCGATACCGACGTGAATATCTTTCTTACCACCCTTTGGATTAAATTGAGTGGCTTTGATGTGGCGCTCGCGAATGCCGATACCTTCGATCATTGCTTTGTGAGCGGCACGATTCATTTTGACGATTTTACCAGTCTGACCCTTGTGGTCGCCGGCAATGATTTTTACCATATCGCCAGATTTCAAATTCTGTGCCATATTATAGAACCTCCGGTGCTAAACTGATAATCTTGTTGAAGCCGAGTTCACGAAGCTCACGTGGGACTGGTCCGAAGACACGAGTACCCTTTGGAGTTTTGTCGTCGTTAACGATTACGGCGGCGTTGTCGTCGAAGCGGATGGTAGAACCATCAGCACGGCGAATTTGACCACGAGTACGAACGATAACGGCACGAACTACTGCTTTTTTCTTAATGTTTCCTGTAGGAGAAGCGTCCTTTACGCTGGCGGTGACAATGTCACCAACACGAGCGTAACGAGCGCGAGTTCCACCGAGGACACGGATTACGCCAAGTTCCTTGGCTCCGCTGTTATCTGCGACAGCTAATCTAGTTTCCTGTTGAATCATCTTAGTTTTCCTCTCCTTCTTGGTCACCAGTAACTTCAGACTTTAATTCGACTGAGTCGTGGGATTTTTCAAGAATTTTGACGAGTTTATAGGTACAAGTCTTTGAGTAAGGACGGCAGGCGATGATCTCAACCTTATCACCAAGCTTAGCCTCATTTGCTTCATCATGAGCGGTGTACTTACGGGTGTGTGAGTACTGCTTGTGATAAAGTGGATGAGTTTCACGGCTGGTAATGGAGACGGTGATGGTCTTATCGCGCTTATCAGAGGTAACTACTCCTTGAAGTGTTTTTGCCATACTTAGGCTCCCTTTCCTTGATTAATTAAAGTTAGTGCTTTTGCAATTTCTTTACGCACAGCTTTGATACGATGTGGATTTTGCAAGGTACCTTCGTAGAGTCCACGCTTAGCTTCGAGAAGCTCTTGCTTCAACTCAGCGACGGTTTTAACCTTGGCGGTTTCAGTTTTCTTATCAGCCATGATTAAATTTCACCTTTCCTTACAAATTTACAACGTACTGGAAGTTTGTGAGAGGCAAGACGAAGTGCTTCTTTTGCCTGTTCTTCAGTGACTTCAGCCATTTCGAACATCACAGTACCAGTTTTAACTTTAGCTACGTAAAATTGTGGTTCACCTTTACCAGAACCCATTTTCACATCAAGAGGTTTCTTGGTGACAGGGGTGTGTGGGAAGATGCGGATCCAAATTTTACCACCACGCTTAATATAGCGGGTAATAGCTTGACGGGCAGCCTCGATTTGGCGGGAATTGATGCGTTCATTGTCGAGAGACATGAGACCAAACTCACCAAATGCTACGGTATTGCAGCGGGTAGCTACGCCATCGTTCTTGCCTTTTCTAACCTTACGGTGCGCAACGCGACTTGGAAGTAAAATAGCCATATTTATTTTTCTCCCTTATAAATCCAAACTTTAACACCTACGATACCGGCGATGGTTGGAGCGTGATGACAGTGGAAATCGATGTCAGCGCGGAGAGTATGTAGAGGAACTGAACCCTCGATGAATTTCTCACGGCGAGACATTTCGGCGCCATTAAGACGGCCAGAAACTTCGACACGAACACCTTTAGCGCCTGCGGTCATGGTAGACTGAGTAGCCATCTTGACTGCGCGGCGGAAGTTCATACGCTTACCAAGTTGGAAACCGATATTTTCAGCAACGAGCTTGGCGGATAATTCAGGTTTCTTAACTTCTTCCACGTTGAGGCGGATTGGTTGAGAAACGAATTTTTCCAATTCTTTCTTTAATTCATTAATACCAGCACCTTGTTTGCCGATAACTGCACCAGCCTTAGCGGTACGGATAGTAACCGTGGTAAGGTTGTCGGTGCGTTCGATTTCGATGCGGGCAATGGTTGGGCGAGCTTTGAAACGGTTTTCAATAGTCTCGCGGATCTTGACGTCTTCGATTAACCATTTTTTGAAATCAGTGTTCTTAGTGAACCACTTAGAGGCCCAATCTTTACTGATTTGAAGGCGATAAGAAACCGGGTTTACTTTTTGACCCATTACTTGTCCTCCTTAGCTGATTCTTTTTTGGCTTTTTCTTCGCCAGCTACTTCAACGAAGATGTTGCTGCTAATCTTCTCAAATGGAAGAGCGCGACCGCGTGATGCAGGAACAAAACGGCGGATGCGGGTACCAGCAGTAACAGAGATACGAGCGATGCGGATAGTCTTAGGATCAATTGAAACACCAGAGTTAATGAGGTTAGCTTTGGCAGAATCAATGGCCTTCATGACTGGACGTGCAGCGCGGCGTGGGGTGTGTTCTAGAATAACAAGAGCGTCGGCGACGTAGCGATCGCGAACGAGGCTAGCGACGACATTGGTCTTGCGTGGCATAGAATCTACACCTTTAATGTAAGCGTGTGCAAAATGAGTGGACATTATTTACCTCCCTTTACATCAGCTTTTTTACCACCATGGCGTTTGAACTTGCGAGTTGGAGCAAATTCACCAAGCTTGTGTCCGACCATATTTTCGGAAACGAAGACTGGAACGTGGACTTTGCCGTTGTGAACAGCGACAGTGCGACCAACCATTTCTGGGAAGATGGTTGAGTGGCGAGCCCAGGTTTTAATCACGGTGCGATCTTCAGCGGAGAGAGCTTTGATCTTCTTTTCGAGTTTAAAATCCACGAATGGACCTTTTTTAAGGCTACGAGACATAGATTATTTCCTCTTTCCTTCGTGACGACTACGCACGATCATTTTATTAGTTTTCTTATTGTGACGAGTGCGGAAACCGAGAGTGAGCTGACCCCATGGTGTACGAGGAGCTTTACCGGTACCGTGACGACCACCGTCACCACCACCGTGTGGGTGATCTGTAGCGTTCATAACAACACCACGGACACTTGGGCGGATACCTTTACGGCGAGTACGACCTGCAGCACCAATCTTGATGTTTTGGTGTTGGAGGTTACCAACTACACCGATGGAAGCTTCACAAGTTGCGAGAACTTTGCGAACTTCACCTGATGGCATACGAAGAGTGGCATAGCCGTTTTCTTTTGCCATAAGTTGAGCGGATGCACCAGCGGAGCGGGCCATTTGAGCACCACGACCTGGGGTTAGCTCGATAGCGTAAACCATAGTACCGACTGGGATTAGGTCAAGAGCTAAGCGGTTAGATTCTTCAATTGGAGCTTCTGCACCAGTTTGGAATTTCTTGCCCTTAAACATCTTGGAATCAGCAAGTACGTAATGGAAGTTGTTGTTTTCGTCTTTGATACGAGCAATACGAGCGCTACGGTTTGGATCGTATTCGATCTCCATAACTTCGTAAGTCTTACCTTGTGGAAGATTGTGAGTAAGAATACGATAGTGTCTTTTCACACCACCACCACGGTGACGAACAGTAATGCGTCCTTGGTTGTTTTTACCTGCGTTCTGCTTTTTAGCCTTCAAGAGAGACTTGAGAGGTTTTCTGGTCGTAATTTGATCAAAATCCTGAGTAGTCTTCTGGCGCTGAGCAGGAGTAGTAGGACGATAAGCTTTAATGCTCATTATTTTTTATCTCCTTCCTCAACAGTTTCTTCGTCGAAGACGCGGATTTTGTTACCCTCAGCAAGCGTGACATAAGCATACTTGCGGTCGCGACGATATGTTGTGCCTGGATAGGCGTGTTTACCCTTTGAAAAGCGGGTCGCTTTACCCTTACGAGTAAGAATACGGATATCTTTGACGGTGACATTGTATTGTTCAGCGACAGCCTTAGCTACAGCGAGCTTGGAAGCGTCAGCAGGAACATTAAAGATATAAGTAGATTTACTTTGTTCGGCGTAAGCCTTTTCGGTTCTTCGAGGAATAAGTAGCATTATGCGTTCTCCTTTCCGATTAACCAATTTTCGAGTTGAGCTTCAGAATCCTTTACGAGCACAATCTTGTCTGCATTCATGATGTCGAAGACATTGAGAAATGTAGGACGAACAACTTTGACGAAGTCGATGTTGTTAGTTGCACGTAGAGTTAGAGCGTCTTTCTCTGGAACTACAATCAGAGTATTTTCTGAAGTAATACCATTTTTCTTGAGAGTAGCTAAGACTTCTTTGACTTTGCCATCTTTGATGCCGAGAGAATCGATAGTAATGATACTCTTGTCGGTGTTCTTGATGGAAAGAGCTTGCATAACTGCAACCTTCTTAGCGTTTCTTGAAAGATTTTTGGTGAAGTTTTCGTTGCCAGTGCGGCCGCCAGCTACACCACCATGGCGCCAGATAGGGTTACGGGTAGAGCCGAAACGAGCACGACCAGTTCCTTTTTGCTTCCATGGCTTCTTACCACCACCGCGAACTTCGCCACGCTTCAAAGTTTTAGCGTGTGAGCTACGTGAGTTAGCAAGATATGCATCGTAAGCTAATTTAATCAATTCGTGATTAGTAACTTCGAGATTGAAGATTTCTGGATTTAAATCTGCCATATTACTCCTTTCCCTCCACAGTTACGATACCTTTCTTTGGTCCTGGGACGGCGCCCTTAAGACCGAGGATGTTGTTTTCCTTATCGATGTAAGCAACGACAAGATTCTTGACAGTAACTTGATCGTGGCCCATGCGACCTGGCATGCGCTTACCCTTGAAAACTTTTTGAGGATACATCGAGCCGATAGAACCGACTTTACGAATATCGCCCTTGAAGCCGTGGGTATTGCGTGACTCTTGGAAGTTCCAACGTTTGACAGTACCAGCAAATCCTTTACCCTTCGAAATACCAGTAACCGCAACCTTGTCTCCAATTTCAAAATTATCGACTGTAAATACGTCGCCTAACTTGAAATCTGTGGTGGAATCCGTACGAAATTCCTTTAAGATTTTAGGACTTAATGTTTCTCCAGCTTTTTTGACGTGAGCTGATACCGACTTGCTCAGATTCTTACCCTTACCGTAACCGAGCTGCACAGCATTATAACCATCGGTTTCGACGGTTTTTATCTGAGTCACTGTGGCTGGTCCAGCTTGAAGGATAGTAACAGGGGTCACTAAACCATCTTCGCTGATGATTTGGGTCATACCAATTTTGGTGCCGAGGATGACTTTCATCTTTTCCTTTCCTTTACGGAGACACTCTATTAGCTAGACAGTAAGGCAGTTCCGACTTTTTTCTCTGTTTGGCCTATATTAAAAAATATTACAGTTGGAAAAAAGTGGCTTTCCTTAATTGTCTAGTTCTTCAAATGTCACCTTGATAAACTTACAAAGATGATTTTACCACAAATGAGCCAGATTATCAAGGTCGGAATTAGACTTCTTCGGCCTCATCGTCCTGGTCGATAATTTTTGAGACTTTTGAGTTGTTATTTTGTGTGATTTTTGCGGTTGGTTTAGAATTTTTAACTTTTTTCGTGGTATTTACCAGGTGGGTTTCCGAAAGATTCTCATAGAATAAGCTTTTGCGAGTAGCGACTAGTAGTAGATTAATTAGGTAATATATACCAAAAATTACGAGCAGACCCAAAGCGATATAGGTAATGGTTTCATGACTAAGAATATTGTTAACGAGCGCGAGATTCAGCACATTAACTAAAGCGAGCGGCAAAGTGATAAATTGAAGATAGAAAAAGAGGTAACGTAGGAAATAACGCAGATAAGTTCGCAAGATTCCGACTTTATGATTAGATTCGACCTTAAGGTTGGTCATAAAAAAGCCAATCGTGCGGCCGCGTAAAATGATGGTTGAGAGGACGAGATAAAAAATGAATGGGATTTGAATAGTAAAGAAATCAGATTCGAGATGGATTAATTTTAGTACAATATCACCAAAGAAGATAGTAAAGAAACCGCCTAAGGTAAAATCAAAGCCCATAGCCACGAGACGACGTAGAAGTGAAATTTTATCACTACGTTCGAGACTTTTTTCGTCAATTTGTTCTCTGGTCGGGAGATATTTGGCTAACATAGTGGCCAAAGCAAAGCCGAGAATACCACCGAGAGTATTAGTGGTTAGGTCATCGACATCAAAGAGACGATAGTTGCCGGAATAGATAAAATAGAGTCCGCTAAGTTGAGTTAGCTCAAAGAAAAGTGAGAGAAAGAAAGACTTAATGGCGACCTGTTTGAAGTTATTCTTAAAGTAGTACTTGAGATAAAAGCCAAAGGGTAGAGTCATGAAAATATTGAAAATCGTGGAAAAGAAGGCGGGGTTATTGATGATGGTAAGGTAAGATTTGGGATTTACTAGCTGCAACTTGGCGTGTTTCAAAATATCGAAGATAAAGTTAAACGGCAGAAGTTGCATCTGATGATTGTGTAAAGTGGCGGCTTTTTCAGGAGAAGGAAGCGGTAGAATCACTAAACAGTAGGTGCAAAGCATATACAAGATAAAGGAATAGACAATCCAAATACGCATACTCCAGATAGAGCCATATTTTTTGTAGTTATAAATTAGATATGGAATGGTAAAAGCTAGGGCCAGAGGCGGAAAGATATAAGCGGCCTGCTGGATGGAATCAACATAAGTTTGCATAGATTTATTATACTTGGTTTTATCATAAAAAATATACCCCAGATGCGGGGTATATTTTTACTTTTTACTCTTATTCGAGAGTGATTTCAGCTTCAGCTTCGGTAGATTCTTCAGCTTCAGCGGTTTCCTCTTCGTTCTTACGGGCGACTACACCAGTACCTACTGGAATCTTGCGACCGATAATCACGTTTTCCTTGAGACCATTGAGGCGATCAACACGACCAGAGATGGCGGCGTTGATAAGCACACGAGTGGTGTCTTGGAAGGAAGCAGCAGAGAGGAAGGAATCCGACCAGATAGCGACCTTGGTAATACCAAGCAACATACGAGTGTAAGATGCTGGCATGCGACCCTTGGCTTCGAGCTTTTGGTTTTCGTCTTCGACGGCAGAGAGGGAGACAATATCACCAGTGACAAAGTCAGTATCACCTGGCTCGTCGATTACGACGCGGCTGAACATCTGGCGGACGATTACCTCAAGGTGTTTGGCGGAAACTTCATCACCGTTAGCAGCATAAACGGACATAATTTCGTTCATGATATAGCGGGCGGTAGCTTCGGCACCCTTGTACTTCAATTGATCCTGGAGATTCAAAGAACCAGTGGTGAGACGATCACCGGCTTCGACGGTATCAGTTGGCTTGACCAACATTTCAGCATCGTTAGGGATTTCGACGCGAACTGGAGCACTACCACCTTCGGTGAGAATGATAGCACCGTCCACGATTTGAGCATTGCCGTCAAATGGAGCGATGATTGGTTCAAGTCCCTTTGCTTTAGCGGCAAGGACATCACCAGTCTTAACATTAGCACCGTCTTTAATCTTAATCTTGCGACCATCAGAGATTTCAATCTTTTCTGAGCGACCAGCAGTTGGGGTGATTTGAACCACAAAGTGATTACCATCTTCCCAGACATCAACTAGACCAGAAACTGGAGCAATCCAAGCTTGACCCTTTGGTGAACGGGCTTCGAGAAGCTCTTCCACACGAGGGAGACCACGAGCGATAGCACCAGAACCTGCGACACCGGAGCTGTGCTTGGTATCGAGGGTAAGCTGGGTACCAAGTTCACCGAGAGATTGAGCAGCAATCACACCGATTGGTTGATTTGGCTCGATAAGTTTACGAGTAGCGAGGTCGACACCGTAAGCCTTACGAGGTACACCATTAATACTCTTGGTAGTGAGAACAGATTGGATTTTGACTGATTCAATATTTTCGTCTTCGGCGATTTGTTCAGCGATTTCACGAGTGATAAGTTCGTCAGCTTCGACATAACCTGGAACGGTTTCGGCAGCATAACGACCAGCAATACGTTGAGCAAATTCAATACCAGTGTGTTCAGTTTCAGACTTGAAGATTTCGAAACCTGGGTCATCGTTTGGCTTATCGACGGTAAAGACATCTTGGGCCACATCGACGAGACGACGAGTGAGGTAACCAGAGTCGGCGGTACGGAGAGCGGTCGAGACCATACCTTGACGTGCACCACGGGTAGCAATGAAGGATTCAAGAGTGTTAAGACCCTTCTTGTAGCTAGACTTGACTGGAAGCTCAATTTCACGGTTGAAGATATCCACCATGATACCGATTTCAGCGGAAGCAATCTTAATACCAGAGACAGAACCACGAGCACCAGAGTTGGTCATCACAGCAATGTCGGTATCCATAGTTGCAAGTTTAGCCTTAAGGAAGTTAGAGATTTCGGTATCGATTTCACGCCAGTTAGCCACGGTCAAAGAGTAGCGTTCTTCGTCGGTGAGGAGGCCTTGATTGTACTGATCCTGAATAAGAGCAGTCTTGGCATCACCCTTGGCGATGAAGTCTTGAATTTCTGGGTAGGTTGGGTAGTCATCCTTACAGGTCGAGATAGAAGCGATAGTTTCGTACTCGAAGGAGAGAGCCTTGAGTTCGTCAGCAATACGGACAGTTTCATCGGCACCGTAAAGGTTGAAGATGTCAGCCATCACTTTCTTCAAATGCTTGGAAGTTTGAATGCCATTATCAAATGGGTAGTCTTCTGGCAAGATTTCATTGAAGAAAACACGACCGAGAGTGGTATTTCTAATAGCTTTCTTAGCGAAGACGCGAATTGGGGTCTGAAGAGCGATATCACCAGCTTCGTAAGCCATTTCAGCTTCGAAAACTGAGCTATAAGCTCGTGGGGTTTCCGATTCGGTACCTGGCTTATCGTAAGTGAGGTAGTAAGCACCAAGTACGATATCCTGGTAAATCGAAAGCACTGGAGAACCATCAGCTGGCTTCAAGAGGTTGCTGGCAGCAGACATCAAAGTCTTAGCTTCCTGCTGAGCTTCATCAGAGAGAGGAAGGTGGACGGCCATTTGGTCACCGTCGTAGTCAGCGTTAAAGCCGGAAGCTACGAGTGGGTGAAGCTTGAGAGCCATACCGTCAACGAGCTTTGGTTGGAAAGCCTGGATAGATAGACGGTGAAGAGACGGAGCACGGTTCAAGAGCACGTAGCGACCTTGAATAACTTCGTCAAGAGCATCCCAAACCACAGATTCTTTGGCGTCAATCATACGAGAAGCGGCGCGAGAGTTGGCAGCGTATTCGTGAGAAAGTAACCAAGAAACTACGAAAGGTTTGAAGAGCTCAAGAGCCATGAGTTTTGGTAGACCACACTCATTAAGCTTAAGTTCAGGACCGATGACGATTACGGAACGACCAGAGTAGTCGACACGCTTACCAAGAAGGTTTTGACGGAAGCGACCCTGCTTACCTTTGAGAAGGTCAGAGAGAGATTTAAGCTTGCGACGACCATTTTGTGAGCTAGCTTGACGTCCATGATTGGCATTATTGTCAATTAAAGCGTCAACCGCCTCTTGGAGCATACGCATTTCGTTGTGAATAATCACTTCTGGCGCATTGAGGTCGAGCAATTTCTTCAAACGATTATTACGGTTAATGACTCGACGGTAAAGATCGTTAAGGTCAGAAGTCGCGAAACGACCACCAGGAAGTGAAATCATTGGACGGAGATCTGGTGGGATGACTGGAATAACAGTCAAAACGAGATCTACTGGCTTGATATTGGAATTCTTCATACCTTCAAGCAATTTGATACGCTTGATAAGTTTGCGTTCCTTTTGACCCTTAGCGTCTTCAGCTTGCGCAGAGAGATCTTCGATCATGGCATCAAGGTCAATTTCTTCGAGCAATTCACGGATAGCTTGAGCACCCATTTTGACGGTGACAAGTTCTTCGTATTCTTCTGGAAGGTTGCGGTAATCAATTTCAGAAATTACGGCGCCCTTCTTCAAGCCTTCAAGAATATTCTTGCGGGAATAGAAATCAGCATCTAAAGCTTCAAGTTCTTTAGCTTCTTCATTAGCTAAAACTTCAGCGTTAGCACCTTCAGCCTTGGCAGCTTCAGAGTAACGAATCTTAATCGCTTGAATTGCAGCATCGTGTTGAGCGATCAAATCGCTTTTAACTTGTTCAATCTTCGCGTCATCAGCACTGATGATGAGGTAAGAAGCGAAGTAAACAACTTTTTCAATTGACTTGACAGTGAGGTCAAGTAAAAGACTCAAAGCAGATGGGGTACCACGCATGAACCAGATGTGAGCAACTGGTGCAGCGAGTTTGATGTGGCCCATACGTTCGCGACGAGCGATAGATTTGGTAACCAAGTTACCTTCCTTATCGACGGCAGCTTCACGAGAGCGGACACCTTTAAGTTTGCTATCATGTGGGTTAATATCTTTGACTGGACCAAAGATACGCTCACAGAATAAGCCATCACGCTCAGGTTTCTGAGTACGATAATTGATGGTTTCTGGCTTCAATACTTCACCATAACTCCAGCTCAAGATGTCTTCGGCGCTTGCTACGCAAAGACGAATTGAATCGAAGTCGCTGGCTGAGATATAATTATCCATCCAAGCCATATTTTAGAGCTCCTCTCCGAGATCGACGTTGTCGTCGTCTCCTTCTGTTATTGATATTCCATCTTCTGTTAAGGCTTCTTCAGTTTCTTCTTCAGTAAGATCGATGGTGTCATTACTGTCATCTTCAATATGAACATTGTGTCTAGCGTAAATTTGGCGGTCATCTTGTGCGCGTTCAATTTCGCGAGAGGTGTCTTCGATTACAGAGTCGGCATCGCGTGCTTCCCCATTGTCGAGAAGATCAACCTTAAGACCGAGACCTTGAAGTTCCTTGACTAAAACGTTGAAACCTTCAGGAAGCTTAGGACCTTGAATTGGTTCATTCTTAATAATGGATTCGTAAGCCTTAGCACGACCGTAAACGTCATCAGATTTAATAGTGAGCATTTCTTGAAGAATGCTGGCAGCACCATAAGCTTCAAGCGCCCAAACTTCCATTTCTCCGAAACGCTGACCACCGTTTTGAGCCTTACCACCGAGAGGTTGTTGGGTAACCATGGTGTAAGGACCAGTCGAACGAGCGTGAATCTTGTCTTCGACCATGTGGTGAAGCTTAATCATGTGCATCACACCAACTGCAGTCTTTTCGTGGAATGGTTCACCAGTGAGACCATCGTAAAGTTGGGTACGACCATTGCTATCGATACCAGCCTTTTCAAGTTCCTTAGAAATAACTTCATCAGGAATACCATTGAAGGATGGGGTTGCAACCTTGTAGCCAAGGACGCGAGCAGCCATACCGATGTGGATTTCATAAAGCTGACCGAGATTCATACGAGAAGGCACACCCATTGGGGAAAGTAGGACATCGATTGGGGTGCCATCGGCCATGAATGGCATATCTTCAACGTTAAGTACGCGGGAAACTACACCCTTGTTACCGTAACGACCGGCCATCTTGTCACCGACCTGGATCTTGCGCATTTCAGCGACGTAGATCTTAATCTGCATGAGCACACCAGCCTTGAGTTCATGACCTTGCTCACGAGTGTAAATACGAACACCGATAACTTTACCGGAAGTACCGCCACTCATACGAACTGAGGTATCGCGGACGTCTTTGGCTTTTTCACCGAAGATGGCGCGAAGGAGACGTTCCTCGGAACTGAGTTCTTGTTCACCCTTAGGGGTAATCTTACCAACGAGAATGTCGCCGTTTTTCACTTCAGAACCAACGGTCACGATACCGTCTTCACCGAGGTGGCGAAGAGCGTGTTCTGAAACGTTAGGGATATCACGAGTAACTTGTTCTGGACCAAGCTTGGTTTCACGAACTTCTACGTCGAAATCTTTAATATTAATAGAGGTTAAAGTATCATCCTCGACAAGCTTGCGAGAAATTACGATGGCGTCATCCATGTTGTAACCACGCCATGGCATGAAAGCAACGAGAAGGTTGCGGCCGAGAGCGAGTTCATTATTTTCAAGAGAGGCACCTTCGATAAGAGTGTCACCAGCTTTAACTTTTTGACCACGCACCGCCACACAGCGTTGGTTGTAACATTGGTCAGAGTTGGTTTGCTCGAAATGCTCGACGATGTATTCTTTCGAAGTTTTGTCAGCATATTTGACGATGACGGATTGACCATCGGCTTTTTCAACTACACCATCACCTTCGGCAACAATAAGTTGAGAAGTGGCACGAGCGATATCATTTTCAATACCGGTACCAACGGTTGGGGCTTGATTACGAAGAAGAGGCACAGCCTGTTTCTGCATGGCACAACCCATGAGTGCACGGTCGACACGGTTCTTTTCCACGAATGGAATCAGAGCGGCAGAAATACCGAGAATTTCCTTATGAGCAGCATCGACGTGAGTCACCTTAGCGGATTCAACCTGAACTGGCTGACCGTTCACACGAGCGGAGACCCATTCGTCTTCAAATTCACCCTTGGCATTCAATTTTACAGAGGTATCAGCGATTACCATATCACGTTCGACACTAGCATCGACATAAATCACTTCGTCAGTGACTTTACCTTTTTTCACTACGACGTATGGAGCTTCAATGAAGCCATATTCGTTAATACGAGCATAGGTAGCGAGGTTCAAGACGAGACCCACGTTACCACCTTCAGGGGTTTCAACGGTACAGATACGACCGTAATGGGTAGGGTGAGTATCACGCACATCGAAACCGGCGCGTTCACGAGTGAGACCACCAGGACCCATAGATGATAGACGGCGCTTGTGGGCAAGCTCACCGAATGGGTTGTAAGAGTCCATTAGCTGAGAAAGCTGAGAAGTACTAAAGAATTCACGAACTGCAGCGACCACTGGACGTGGGTTAAGAAGCTGAGATGGAGTGACTTTTTCTTTAGCGTCAACCATAGACATACGGTCTAAGATATTACGTTGCAAACGAAGCATACCAAGACGGAATTGACGTTGGACAAGCTCACCAACCATACGGACACGACGGTTAGAAAGTGAATCGATGTCGTCAGCTGGCTCTTGTGTATTATTCAATCGAATAATTTCTGCAATAATTGCGACGAGATCGTCCATTTGCAAAGTACGATGAGTGCTGTCGTTGGGAGTGTCAAAGCCAAGACGTTGGTTAATCTTGAAACGACCGACACGAGAGTAGTCGTAACGCTTGTAGTCGAAGAAAGTACGTTCAACCATGGAACGGGCGTTTTCGACAGTAGCTAAGTCACCTGGGCGGAGACGACGGTAAACTTCAAGAAGGGCAGCAGCTTGAGAGCTGGTGGTGTCCTTATCGATAGTGGAGTCAATGTAATTAATCGCACCAGTGTCGACATTTTCGAATTTAGCCTTAATATCAGCATCCTTGACGACGCCAAGAGCGCGGAGAAGGGTAGTGACTGGGATTTTACGACGGCGGTCGATCTTGACATAGATACAACCATTTGGCGCGGTCTCGAATTCGAGCCATGCACCACGACCTGGGATTACCTTTGCGCCGTAGTAGCGCTTCATACCAATGGTTTCGGCAGTGAAAAATACACCAGCTGAACGAATCAACTGAGAAACAATCACACGCTCAGTACCATTAATGATGAAGGTGGCGCGGTCAGTCATCCACGGATAATTACCGAAGTAAATTTCCTGCTCGACGACTTCGCCGGTTACTTTGTTTTGAAGTTCTGCTTTGACATGCAAAGGAGCTTCGTATGTTTCAAGATTATATTTAGCTTCCTGAATGGTATGTTTTGGAGCCTTAAACTCATAATCTTTAAACTTTAGTGACAATTTTTGACCAGTATAGTCATCAATTGGATTAAGTTCGGTGAAAACTTCGCGTAGACCCGAACGTACAAATTCTTCCCAAGAATCTTTCTGATGTGCAGTAAGATCAGGGATAGGCAATTTGTCTCCTTCAGTGAAAAAGACACGATTGCCATCTGGAATGGTACTTTTTTTACTCACTTTTCCCTCTTATTTAGTGTTAATAATCTTTAGCGCCGAAGATTACTGCTACTTATGTCTTTTCACCTCGCTAAAATAAAAAGACATGTTAATAGTAGGCACACTACTTCTTGTAGCTATTTTAACGCATTTTAGGGATTTTTCAAGGGGTATTTTTTGAAACTATTTTAGAGTAAAGGCACCTGGCTTGCCTGGACGATCGATACGAGCGTAGGTAATATCTTGACCTGCAGCATGAGTGCCGTTACCGCCGACAAGATTATCATATCCATTCATATTAAATATACTATCCGATTGCGTAACCTTGGTAGTGACAAAGCTGTCTGAGGCATAAATTGTCGTGAGATAATATTGCCAACTAAATAGATCCTTCATATTTTCTACATTACTGGTATTCCAGCCAGTGAGATCTATCGTAATAAGCCATCCATCACTTAAGGCATATTCCATATTAGTGACATTTGAAACATCAAGAGCAGTTAGGTCAAGATGATCAACGTTCATATAATAAAACATACCGTACATATTTTTTAGACTGGTAGTCTTGAATTTAGGAGCAAAGCTACCGCCTAGACTGCCGCGATCGAATTTTAGTCCTTCAAACATCTCAGACATATCCTCTACGTTCTGAGTATCAAGGCCATCAACATTTATTGCTGTGATTTCTTTGTCTATTTTGAAGAACATAAAACTAGTATCAATGAGAGCTGGACTAATGAATTTTGGTAGATTGAGCTTAGTAATGTGATGGTTCTCATGAAAAAGACTCTTCATGGTGGTTAAATGCGGGGCATTCAGAATGCTGTTTGGCCAAATTACCTCAGAAACAGCGTAATATTGACCACCGACGGGATATGATAGCGATGCCTCTTTTCCGCTAAACATGCCCTCCATAGTAGTGGTATTTTCCAAGCTAAAATGCGAAATATCAAGAGATGGAGTCATGAATCCCTGGAACATACTTTGCATGGTAGTGGTAGTATTGGTTTTGAAATTATTTGAGAAAGCGACGGGAGCTGACGAATATGCAAGATAGAACATGAATGAAGCATTTTCAATGCTATCAGTTTTTAGTAGTGGAATAATTTGTTTCAGATCAAGACTTTCAGTATCCGCAAATAGACGACTAGCATTTGTGACGCTTTTTAGATTAAGTTGATTATAATTACCGATCTCGGTCAATCTTTGACAATTTTCGAATGACGATGCCATATTAGTGACATTTGAAGTATCGAAAATAGTTGGTAAAATAATTTTTTCAACAGCACTATTATTCTTAAAGATTTCCTGAATATTCTGAAGTGTACCACCATTAATATTGAGTTTTTCAAGATTAATCTCAGTCATACTGTATGTTCCCTTAAACATACTCGCCATAGTGACGACATGCGAGGCAACCATTTTTGAAGGATTTAGATTCAAAGTTGTCATGTTAACGCAATCATGGAACATACTTGCTAAGTCCTCTGCGGCTCTAAAGGTGATTTTTGGCAGGCTGATGGTGGTGACCGCAGATACAGAAAAGAAGGTCCGGTTGAAATTGCTTGTTTTATCAAAAGTGGCTTTTGGCAGTTTTATTTCAGTTAAATAATCTTGATCCTCAAACATCGACGATGCGTCTTCTAATTCATTAAATACCGCATTGGACAGATTGACCGATGTGGCTCGCCCCCCGTAAAACATACGGTGAGCGTTTTTTGCATGTGCAAAGGTAGCACTTTGAAGATTAATATCAACAAGTTTATCATAAGTAGATTCAAACATTGATGAAATGTCTTCAGCATTTGCAAAAGTTGCTTGACTGATAGTGAGAGTGCTGATTTTTGATTCCATGAACATAGCATTGGCATTAACTACACTATTAAAGGTAGCATTCGGTAGACTGATTGTATAGATTTCCACCGACTTAAACATATTAGATGCATTTTTCGCGGCTAAAAAAGTAGCATTGTTCATTTTAAGTGTATCATTGAAATATACATCCTCAAACATACTAGCTACATCTTCTGCAGCGGCAAAAGTGGCCTGATTAATATCGAAGGTACTGAGAGATTTGATATTTTTAAACATGGAGTTGGCGTTTTTAACCTTAGCAAAGGTGACATTTGGTAATTTTATTTCAGACGACCTGAAGCCTTCAAACATCGATGAGGTGTCTTCAGCATTACTGAATAGCCAATTTGTGGTGCTATAATCAATATTTAAGTTAATATCCTTAAAAGCATTTTTGAAATTTTTAGCTTTATTTGCAACAGATTCAAAATCTGATCCGATTTTGTAAACCCCAGAATTTTCGAAGATTGATTCAGCGTTTTCGATTGGAGAGTTTTTAAATAATTCAAAAAACTTTAGCGCAGAAGTATCTATATAGTTATATCCTGGCGTGGCGCTGTGAAACAAATGAGAGACATCTTTGGTCTTCTTGAAGTTTAGCATCGAGATGGACCTGCCATCATAAAAACTAAAGCCTGCATCTCCATTAAGACTTTGGAAGCCAGCATACATATAAGAGAGGTCTTCTGGGAATATTAATTCCGTAGCATAGCTCCAAATGCAGGCATGATAACTTGCGGATTGGAAGCCACTGCTCCATACCCCCAAATACACTTCAACTTCAGAGTCTGGGACGGAGATTACAGATATATTTTCTGGGGGGATATCCTCTTCGCATTTTTCTACACCAACCCTAATATTGATGTCATAATAATTCCAAAGAGGGGATTCTAAAGGATCGTCATATGCGCTACCAGTTGGGCGTTTGAGCGCTTTATTGATTTCTCGACCACTAACTAACTGGGCGGAGGCTTGTTCGTCTGAAATAAGGCTAAAGATGAGCTTTCTTTTATAGCTACCTGGAGTGATAGTATTTTCTAATTCAAAACCTAGATTAAACTTAATAATATCCGCACTTTTAAGCTTAGTCTTCACTCGTTTAATCATTTCAGGAGTACCTAAGGCAGGTATGGCATTATAAAGTTTATTATCGGTGTTCTCGATATTATATCCATATTGATTATGCATATCTTCAGAGAGCTTATTGTCACTACCACTGACAGATGAGATGTAATCTGCGTTACTAGCATCTGGGCTAGTAAGCGCAGTATTCTCGCTGTCACTACTCATGAAGAGTTTGTAGCCAAATACGCCGTCAGAATTCACCGTAATATCGGCGGTTTTGGAAGCTTCAACCTTGCCTGAAGTTGGAAAAATAGCATGCACACTAGTGTCACCGGTAATTGAAATAGAAATATTTGGTGCAGCAAAGGTAGATTGACTGAAAAGAATGCAAAGAAAATTAGATAAGATAAATGTTAATACATATCTAAAAACTGACCTATCTTGAAGGTCCTGGCAAAACTTTCGCTTCACACTCATTATTCTCTCCCATTGTTTTTTCGTAATTTGCCTAGTTCTAATTAGCAAAACTATTTAATCTGATTGTTTT
>ERZ773203.468-NODE-468-length-22385-cov-67.489073_pt1 | contig 22385 bp, 18 predicted proteins | sample MGYA00580529_ERZ773203 | MGnify/ENA primary metagenome ERZ773203 (study PRJEB29015, sample SAMEA2738176) | human oral metagenome | biome: human oral; feature: human-associated habitat; material: saliva | place: China | collected 2177 ... | reverse complement strand
TGATCTCCTCGACGGTCGAAGGCAGCACCAGGACGCGGGGAGTGTCGAACCAGAACGTGAAGCGGGTCATCCCCTCACCGAAGTAGGCGCTGTCCGGACGCCCGTTGGAGGCCTTGCCCTCGTAGTAGAACTCGCCGTCGTTACCGCCGCGCACGATGATGTGGCGCGGGGTGGTGGTCCCACGCGGGGTCATCCACAGTTCCGTGACCTTCGAGCCCAGCTCGATCGTGTCCAGGCCGTTGTTGACCAGGCCGCGGGCAACCGTCACCGAATCAGGAATGACGAGATCGGTGAGGTTCGTATCGCCATCGAAGGCGCCGTAGCCGATAGTCGTCAGCCCCTCGGGCAGGACGACGCGGCGCAGGGAAGTGTTGTTCGCGAAAGCAGAGTCAGCGATCGCGACCGTGCCCTCGGGAACCGTGACGTCGGCGTCCGTCTTCGTGGGCAGGTACAGGACGAGGGTGCGCCCCCCGTCATCCTTGCCGTACAGGACGCCGTCTTCTTGCGAGAAAAACGTGTTAGCGGGGTCCACGGTCAGCGAGGAGAGGCTGCTCGCGTCCACGAACGCGGATTCGCCGATGGTGGCAAGGCCCGAGCCCAAGTGGACAGACCTCAAGGCAGCGTTGGAGGAAAACGCCCCCTGACCGATCGAAGTCACCGAGTCGGGCAGCGTCACAGAGATGAGAGCCGTGCCCACGAAAGCGTAGTCGCCGACCTCGGTCAGTCGGTTCAGGTCGGGGCGGAAGTTCACCTCGGCGAGCGCCTTATCGTAGCGGAATGCGCTATTCGGCAGCGCCGTGGTGCCGCCCAGGTCGACGCGCTCCAGCTTGGGCATGTACCAGAAAGCCGTGTCATCCATGGACTCGAAGCCGTCGGGCAGGGTCAGCGAGGTGATCTCCGAGCCCACGAACGCGCCCTTGTTCACGGAGCGCAGGCTCGAGGGCAGGGTCAGGGAGGTGATCTGCGCAGAGGAGAAAGCGCCCTCGTCAATGGTCGAGGTTCCCTCAGCGACCGCGTAGGCCCCTCCCTTATTCTTTGCCTGCGGGTAAGTCGCCAGGTGCGTGCCGCCCTGCGCGTACAGGACACCGTCGAGGCTCTGGTAGTTCAGGTTCGCGGCGTCAACCTCGATGCTCTCCAGGAGCGGGGTTCGCGCGAATGCGGCGAAGAGGCCATCCTCCTCGACATTCGCACCGATGTGCACGGAGCGCAGCTTCTCCATGTCACTGAAAGTTTCCTGACCCACGGTCTTGAGCGATCGCGGCAGCGTGACGCTCTCAAGAGCCGTGTATGTGAAGGCGCGGTCCCCGATCGTCTCCAGCTGCGAGGGGTGCGCATCCTCGTCCTGGAAGGTGACCTGGGTGAGCGGCTGGCCGGCGAATGCAGAGTCGTCGATCGCGCGCACACTCGCGGGAATCCACACGCTCGTCAGCTGCGCATTAGTGAAGGCGTTCGAGCTGATCTCGGTCACGCCCTCGGGGATACGAACGTCCGTCGCAGTGCCCGTGTACGACACGAGTACGCCGTCGGCGTCGATAGTGAATCCATCATTATTGGCTTGCGGCGCGGCGGCTACTTTCACCTGAGCGCCCGCGCTCGGGCTGGCCGCGAAAGCGGCGGGCATACTGACGGCGGTCAGCGACAGCGCACCGGCGAGCGCTAACGCCAGCACCGAAACTTTCCCACGGGACATAAGTGACCCTCTCTGTTGACATTGGGTAAAACAAAGGCTCATGCCATCATAGTGTAAAAATCCTGAACTATATCCCTCGTAGGAATATTCCATCCGTCGCGAAACCCCCCTTCTTGCCACCCATCGTCTGTTAACCATCCGTTTTCCACGATGTATCAAAAGCAAGCTCATGACAACAGGGATACACGGACACAGTCAGACACGTGTCGCAAATGGCACAATCAATGTCACATAAGCATGCTAACCACATGGTCTGACAAACTCAATGCGCGTGTTTAGCAACGAATCAATCACGCCAGGCCACGCGCGCCGCAGGCAGCTACGTCGGGGGGCCGGTCGGCCGGCCCCCCGACGCCTTCTCGTCTCAACCGCTATGATCACGCGGTCATGTCCACTGGCCAGAATCAGAGAAGAAATACCATGTCTGCCCGATCCGCACCCACCCGGTGGCCATCGCACCCGAAGCCTTCAGGAAGTACCAGGAATCACCTCGGTGCAGCCAACCGGTGACCATAGCACCATCAGCAGGATTGAAGTAGTACCAGGTCCCGCGGATCATCATCCACCCCGTCGCCATTGCGCCACTATCGGGATTCAAGAAGAACCACGAGGCACCGTCTCTCAGCCACCCGGTCGTCATCGCGCCACTGCCGGGCGTCATGTAGAACCAGGACGACCCGAGGCGCAACCAGCCAGTAGCCATCGCACCCGTCTCCTCATCCAGGTAGAACCACGACGAACCGTCCCTCACCCAGCCGAGCGCCTGAGCACCCGACTCCTGGTGATAAAACCACAAGCCGCGGTCCAGCACCCATCCAGTACGCATGTACCCATCCGCACCAAAACGGAACACAGAACCACCGATGGTTACCGCTTGGCTCGAGGGGAACGACCCATCGGCGTAGCGGTACCACCAACCCCGCGCATCACAGACCCACGCGCCACTCGTCGGGGCAGGCTCCGGGGCAGGCTCCGGGGTCGGAGCGGGGTCGGGGGTCGGGTCCGGCGTCGGCGCGGGGTCGGGCGTAGGCGCGGGGTCGGGGGTCGGAGCGGGGTCCGGGGTCGGAGCGGGGTCGGGGGTCGGAGCGGGAGCACCCAGCATCGCCAGTCGCACCTTGTTGGTCAGGTACGACGCGTCGCGCACCTCGACGCGCAGAGCCACATCAGTGCCCGACGGGGTCCACGGGAACGTCGCGGACACACCCGCCGCGCGGTCACCGCCTACGCTCATGTCGGTCCAGTCACGTACCAGCGTTTCGGCGCCATCGGCACCGACCTCGAAAGCGCGAACCTGCTGGGTACCCGCGATACCGCCCGTCACCGAGGCAGTAATCTCCACCGCAGACCCAGCCGGGTCCGCGAGCGTGTACCCCGCCTCGGCCTCGGCGATGCCCACGCCAGACAGAGCCACGGACGGCGCTGTGTAGGCGTGCAGCTGCGCCACATTAATACCAGCCGCTTCGAGCGCGGCCTTCGCGACAGCCCAAGCCTGCGAGTCCTCGCCGCCCGCAACGTAGACCCGCGTGTCCTCCTTCTTCTCATCGCTCAAATCCTGCTCGAGGTCGAGGCGGGTGAGCGTCGAAGGCAGGACGAGGACGCGCGGAACGTCCACGCCGAAGGAGATAGACGTCATGCCCTCGCCGAAGAAAGCACTCTCGCGACGCCCGTTCGTCGGCCAACCGTCGTACACGAAAGAGCCATCTACGCCGCCACGCACGACGATGCGACGAGGCATCGGCACCCAGCTGCCCTCCATGCGAATCGAACGCACCTTCGTACCGTACTCGACCAACTCCACGGAGTTGCCCACGACACCCGTTGAGGTCTCCACCGAATCCGGTATGACCAGCTCAGTCAGGGCCGCGGCACCACTGAAGGCATCGTCACCGATAGTCCTCACCCCCTCGGGCAGGACGACGCGGGTCAGCGTCTTGTTGTTGGCAAACGCCGAGGCGCCGACCTCGACCGTGCCCGCGCGCACCGTGTAGTCGGTGATGGTATTCGCCGCCGGGGAGAGCAGGAGGTGCAGCCCGTCGGCGCCCGTGCGGTACAGGACGTTGCGCTCGGCCGAGTACACCGCGTTATCGGCGGACACGGTCAACGTGGCGATCGTGCGGTCGCCATACAGAGCGGTCTCGCCGAAGGAGGAGACGCCCGCGCCGATGTGGAACGAGGCCAGGGCCGTGTTCTCCGAGAAAGCCTGTTCGCCAACCGTGGTCACCGAGTCGGGCAGACTCACGGTAGGAACCGCGGTGCGGCTCAACGCGAAGTCGCCAATCGTCGTCAGGCGCCCCAGCTCGGGACGGAAGTTGACTCCATTCTTGGCGCTCGTGGACTCGAACGCGCTGCCGCCCAGGGAGATCGCGCCTCCCAGATCAATGCTGTCCAGCTTGCCAGCAGAGCAGAAGGCACAGGTGCCGACCGTCTCGAACTTCTCGGGCAGGGTCAGCGCGGTGAGCGCGGAGAGGCGGAACGCCTCGTCCCCGATCGCGCGCAGGCTGTCGGGCAGCGCCACGGTGGTGATGCCCGCCTTCTGGAAGGCCTTGGGTGCGATGCTCGCGACCCCGTCCAGCACCGTGTACGAGCCGCCTGTGTTCTTGGCTGCCGGGTAGAGGATCAGGCGCGAGTGGTCCTTGGAGTACAAGACCCCGTCGATGCTCTCGTAGTTCGGGTTCGCGGGGTCGACCTCGACGCCGGTCAGCGCGGTAGTCTCTGAGTACCCCGAGGCCAGTGCATCAGCGGCGACGTTCGGCCCCAGCTTGATCGACGTGAGCGCCGAGTCGTAGTCGAAGACCTCAGCGCCGATCGTCACCACGGAGCGAGGCAGCTCAATGGCTTCCAGGCTCGTGTTCGCGAACGTGCGCTCACCGATCGTCGTGAGCTGGGAGGGGTGGGCCGGATCGTCCTGGAAGGTGACCTTCGTTAGCGAGGAGTAAATGAAGGCCTCGTTGCCGATGCTGCGCACGGCGGCGGGAATCGTCACGTGTTCCACGGTCGAGCTCGCGAACGCACGCTCGCCGATGTCGGTGACGCCCTCGGGGATGACGACGTCGGTCGCACTACCCTTGTAGGCCGTGAGAACGCCGTTCTCGTCGATCTCGAAGTCGTCGGCGTCGGCTGCTCGCACCGTGACGGGGATCGAGGCGGTCTTGGCAGTGCCCGCCGCGTCGGTGACGGTTGCGCTCAGCGTGCCCGCTCCAGCGTGATCGCCGCCCGTTACCGTGGCGCTCGTCGTTCCCGCGACGCCGGCGACCGTGGCCAGGTCGGCGGGTTCCACCGACCAGCTAATGTCGCGGCCCTGCAGGGAGGGCGCCAGGTAAGCCTTCACGGCGCCTTCCTCGCCCACCTTGACGGCCAGCGAGGATTGCTCCAGCTCAATGCCCTCCTCCTCGGAGATCGTGCGCACGTGGACCTGCGCGGCGGCCGACAGGCTCGGCTGGGTCGCGTCGGTCGCAGTGATGGTCGCGTCGCCCGCGGCCAGAGCCTGGACCTCACCGTTCTCATTCACGGTTGCCACGGCCTCGTTCGAGGAGGACCACACGAGGTCGGTGACGTTCGCGTTCGAGGGCTCGTAGGAGGCGGTGAGCGCGACCTTGTCGCCCGCGACGACCGTGGAGGTCTGAGGGGCAAGCGACAGGGAGGTCATCGGGATGGTCTGGAAGCGGATCTGGCGGCGGGTCTGGTTCTTGCCCCAGTCCCACGCGTACAGGTAGGAGGTCGCCGGGTCGGTAGAATCCGCGCGGTCGACCAGATCCTTCCAGGCGATCTCGTAGTGCTTGGAGTAGGTGCCGTCGGGCTGACGGTTCGCGCCCACGACCTCCTTCTCATCGTAATAGTGACGAGAGTTGGGAGACTCGGAGAAAGCGATGCCGGCCAGAGGCGAATGATCGGAGACATCGAAGGACACGACGCGCCCCTCGCCCTCGCCCGTCACCGCAACGTTCGAAATGACGGGTGCCTGTGTATCCAAGGAAAACTGCCAGGTCATCTGCTGGGTCGAGGACGAGGGAGCCACGGAGGAAGCCTCGATCGTCAGCGTGTAGCGCCCGTCGGGCAGCTCGTTGCCGGCCTCGTCGAAACCGTCGAAGACCGGATTGTTGCCCTCCTGGCTCTCGACGGGCAGAATCGCGCCCGCGGAAAAGTTGAACAAGGACTTCTTCGCACGCTCGAAGGTGTAGGAGCGCACGACCTCGCCGGCCTCGTTCGTGTACGTGTAGGTCAGCTTCGGCGTGTTACGCAGCAGGCACGTGCGCGGCAGCATCTTGTTGGGCGCCTCCTGCGCGGCCGAGCGCGACATGATGAAGGAGGCGGGGTCGACCGCGCGAACGGCGGTGGCGTCCTGTCCGTCCAGCGGGTTGAGCGCGCCCAGGGGCACGTCCGTCGCCGGGTTCATGAGGGTCGAGGAGCAGGCGTGCGCGGTGCTCGTCGTGCCGTCGTACCACTTGCCGTCGAAGATGGCGGGCGCGCCCCACGAGCCGTAGAAGCCCATGTAGGGCACCGTCAGGTCGGGGGCGCCATCCGTGCTCGTGAAGGTGACGGCTCCGTCGATGAAGGTGCCCTTGGGGGCGTTGGCGTTCGCGTACGAGGCGAAGGCCGAGCGCGGGGTCACAGTGACGGTCACGGTGGCGCTCGACTTGGCGGGGACGGTCACCGAGTCGGCGGAGAAGGTCAGGTCGATGCCCGCTCCCACCCAGTTGGTGGAGTGCTCCGTGAAGAGCCCGTCCTCGACGATCTCGGACAGCGCCTGGCCGCCCAGGGCATAGGAGCGAGCCTCGTTGGAGACGTTGGTCAGGCTCACCTGGAAGGTCCAGCCCTGCGTGCCATCCCCCAGGTCGGCCTTGGGGCGCGAGGGGTTCACGGCGCCCACCACGGCCGGGTACACGAACGAGGTCGTGGCAGCCAGGGCGTCCACCTGGCCCGCGCCGACGCGACGCGGCGAGTAGTAGGTGCCGTTGTTCTGGTCGACGTCGAGCAGCGGGTGGGCGGTGCCCATCAGGAAGTTCGTGACGATCGAGGTCTTCTCGGAGGCGCTCAGGTCGGCGAACGCCGGGTCCTCATTGATGCGCTGGCGCACGAGCGCGGCGATGCCCGCGACCTGCGGGGTCGCCATGGAGGTGCCGGACATGGCCCGGTACTCACCCCCCAGGACGGCGGACGTGATGGTACCGCCGGGGGCGGCGACCTCGGGCTTGAGGGCCAGGTCGGGGGTGACGCCCCAGGACGTGAAGTCCGAGACCGTGGGGTTGGCGGAGGCCAGCGCGACGCCCGCGTGCGGGTTCGAAATGGAGATCGAGTGGGAGTCGGCGGCGTTGATGGCCGCGATCAGCGCATCCTTCTCCTTCTTCGTGATGGTCACGGTCGCCAGCGTGTGGGTGGACTCGATGGTCGCCTCGTAGGGAGTGTCCGCGTCCTCGGCGTCGCCGATGATGAGGGCCGCGGGCGTGGAGCTCAGCTTGGTGAGCGCGCTGACCTTGGCTTCGTGCGTCATGTCGGCCCCGGTCGCGCTGTCCGACCCACCGCGGTCCTCCAGGACGATGACGGAGGAGAGGTCACCGGGGTGCTCAGCGGTGAGTTTGTTGAGGGCTGCGCCGTCACCGATACCGGCATAAACGAGGGTGTAAGTCCCCTCGGGGATGTCGAGCAGGCTGGGGACGACAGCGTCCTTGAGGCCGCGCGACTTTCGGTAGACGATCTGCTTCTCACCGTGGGTGAGGTAGGGCAGGGCGTCCTGGTTGTTGACTGAGGCGACGGCCAGCGTCGAGGGGTAGGAGGCCGGCTCGGAGACCGTGCCCGCGTCGGGGTCGCTCGCGTAGGGCTTGCCCTTGCCGGTGTAGTTGGAGTAGGCGCTCGAGTAGGAGTTGCCCGCGGCGGCATTGACGGTCACGCCCGCAGCGGCGAGGTTCTTGTAAACCTCCGCGTAGACGGTGCCCGCCTCGGTTCCCATGCCGGCGTCGTCACCGAGGGACAGGTTGATCGAGTCGGGCTTGATGATGACCGCGTCGTCGAGGGCGGCGAGCACGGTACTGTCGGGGATTGACCCGTCCTTATCGGCGGCGACCTTCGCGACGATGATCTGCGCGTTCGGGGCGGTCCCCTGCAGGTCAGGCGCGTTCGCCGCCGCGATGGCGGCCACGTGCGTGCCGTGGGAGAGATCCTTGGTGGAGGTGGGAAGCACGTTCGCGTCGTTGTCCGCGTAGTCGAAAACGAAGGGGATCTTCGAGTTCAGGTACGCGCCACTCTTGCCGTGGCTGAGCTTGCCCACGAGGGACTCGACGTCTCGCTGTGTCAAACGTACGGGCACACCCTCCATGGAACCGGAGAAGGCCTGGTGTGTAGCTTCGATACCCGTGTCGATAACCTCGATGACTTGTTTGTCACCCTTCTGTGTGCTCTGGTTTGCTCGGGTCATCTCCAGGGAGGAGGCGTTCTTCAGACCCGGGTTCACCGCGCCGACTTCGCTCGCCGCATTGTCGTCGTCCACGACCAGCGGCTTGAGGTGGCGCTCGACGAAGGCGGTCTTGACGCCCGCAGTGTTTTTGATGGCCTCGAGGCAGGAGGCGGGGGCACTGATCGCAAATCCGTCGAATGCATGGGTGTAGTCGGCGACATCGGTGACGTCGGCGCCGGGGACCGCTTGCTCGACCGAGGTCTCGATGCGATCCTTGACCGTCTCATGCTTGGTCTGGGAGGAGAGCCCGAAAATCCTGCGATACCAAGGAATACCGACACTTCCATCCTCCAGCGCGACGATGATCGTTGCCGGGGTGTCGTCGGTACTCTCGGGCACAGCAGCCGGGTTAGGATCCCCGGCCTCGTCGGTTGCACCGGACTGGAGCCCGTCGCCCGATTGCGCCTCACTCGACCAGGCCTGGGGATCCTGGGTAGCGCCGACGGCGACGCTGGGCGCCTGGGTTTCCTCCTCGGCGAAGGCCGCCGGGGTATTGACTGCGGTCGCGGCGAGGGCGCAGGTCACTACCAGCGCCAGTGCCATGATGGAACGATGGGACATCTCTGGCTCACTTGATTGACAACTGGGCATCGGGCGCGCGCCTTCGCTGCGCACCCAACGTCAAGGGTAGAATCACCGGCCGAAAGAACCTAGACCTCGTCCCCCTTCTTCTCATCATGTGTCAAGTGCTTGATCACCCGACATTAATAGCGTAAACTTCCCTGACTTAGGCGCACCTTACTTCGTGCACCTCTGCAATATTCCGGGCGTCCGCGCCGGATGCGACAACCCGCCGGACGGCCTCGGACCCTACGGTCCGCACGCCACCCGGCGGGTCGATGTGTGCGCGGCGTGTCGCCCGCGCGAGGAAGACTCAGAGAATAACGGCCGTCCCCGTCGCGATCGCCGCGAGCATGCCGTTATTCGCGCCGGCGGTGAAGTAGTCGACCTTCACGCCGACGACGGCGTTGGCACCCATCGCCTGCGCGCGGGCACACATCTCGTTGACGGCAGTAGCCGACGCGTTGCCGATCTCCTCCTCGTACTGGGAGGCGCGCCCGCCGAACATGTTGGACAGGCCCGCGCCGAAGTCCTTGAACATGTTGACGCCCGCGAAGGTCTCGCCGGACACCATGCCGATGTAGCGCTTAATCGGCGCACCCTCAATGGTCGGGGTCGTCACCACAAGCATCATGCTCTCCTTTGGTTAAGTCGTGAACATACCAACAATACCTATGCCCCCGCCACGGGGCCACCAGGGAAGCCCGAGCGGCGCGGCGGCCGTCTTGTCAGGCTCGGATGCCACACCCTACTGCGCGGCTGCCGACCGGCGCTTAACGGGGTGCCGGATGATCGTCTTCAACTTGTCGGGGGCAACCCTGCGGGCGTCCGACAGGTAGACCTCGTGATGACGCCTCGCCTCCGACAGGCCGAGCTCATAGCCCGCCTCCCGCGCGTAAGCGTCCATGGCCTCGACCGTGGCCGGTTCACTGTCGTAGCTGCCCACGTGCAGGCACTGGACGCACAGCCCCTCATCCACCACAAGAAATTCGGCGATCGAGCAGTCAACCTTCTTTTTCTGCGTCGCCTCCTGGACCGCCCAGTCAAAGACCTCGCGCGTCACGAAGCCCGGCAGGCGGATGACGGCGATCCAGTGGAAGGCCTCCTTGTGGGCGTAGTCGGCGCCCTCGACCCCGTCCTGCCACCAGAAGCCCTCAAGGGGCGGCACGACGAAGTCAACGTAGCCGTCGATCTGGCGGACGCCCTTCTTACTCATCTTGATGGTGTAGGAGATCGCGTACAGGATCGCAATCGCCCGCTGGTAGGCGCCGTTCTCCTCGTTGGGGTCTCCGCTGCCGCGCACCGCCACGAAGCTCATGGGAGGGACCTCGACGATGCTGGGGCCCTTCTTCGGGGCGTACAGTTCCTTGTCTTCCTTCTTCACGTCATAGGCCATGTCGCACTCCTTCGGCTGCCAGCCAGGATACCGCGATCCCCTCCCGTGAATCCACCTCCGCCGCGGCATCTCGGTGGTAGCATCCGATTGTCCACTCGATTCACGGGCGCGCCGATGCGCCCGACGCTCATGCGGGGCAACGCCATGAAAATGCACGTCTACGGCTCCAGCGCCGACGACTCCCCCACCGTCTTACTCATCCACCCGATGCTCTCCTCGGCCTCGGGCATAAAAATTGCGGTCGCCGACCACATGGGCGCGGGGCTGCGGTTCCTCGCGCCCGACCTGTCCGCCCACGGGGACGAGGCCTCGGCCCCCTACGTGTCAGCAGCCAACGAGGCGGCGGCGATCCACTCCTGGCTCGTGGAACACGATGCCACGCACCTGACGCTCACGTTCGGGGCATCCCTCGGCGGGGTCATACTCTTTGAACTGCTGCGATTCCCCGACCTCTCCTTCGATCGAGTGTTTGTTGAAGGGGTGAGCTTCTACTCGGGCGGGCCCGTGGCCCGGCTGGGAGGAGCCGTCCTCGGCCGCATCATGATCACGAAGCGCCGCAAGGCCGCGCGCAACCCCGAGGCCGGGGTCCGCAAGCTCGCGCGCCTCTACGGCGAGCAGGCCGCGCACGCGATGGCCACGAGCTTCGCAGCGATGAGCGAGGAGAGCATTCGGGCGATCGCGCGCGACTGCTCACGGGTCACCCTGCCACACCTCTCTCCCGACGTTCAGCGCCGCTGCACGTTCGCGTATGGGGAGAAAGACTCGGACCTGCGCCTCGCACGGCGCACAGTTCCGCGCCTCTACCCCGGCGCGGAGCTGGTCGTGTGGCCCGGGTGGGGGCACTGCGAGCGCATGAGCCGTGACAGCACCGCCTACGGGGCGATGCTACGCGAGCTCACGCTGGCCGGCCGCTAGTCCCACCGCTTCCTATTGGGCAGGACGGCGATCACGCAGGGAATGCGGCCGCGCACGAGGCGGTAGCGGGCCTCGGCGTACCCCATCCCCTCGACAAACGCCCGGTACGAGGCCGGGGTGAAGCGCCGCTCAAAGCCTGCGCCGAGGCGAGCAAGCAGAGCGGGGATCACGCCCTGCTTGCGTTTCGGGGGCTCAACGTAGGTGGGGAGGATGATCGTCCCGCCGGGCCTGACCACGCGGGCGAGCTCGCGCAGGGCTTGCTCGGGGTCGGGCAGGAGGTGGATGACGTTGCCGGCGACGGTGACGTCGAACGAGTCATCGGCGTAGGGCAGGGCCGTGATGTCTGCTTGTTCAACGGTGACGTTCGAGCGCTTCGCGAGCTTCTTGCGGGCTTGCGCGAGCATGCCGTCGGAGTAGTCGGTCGCGACCAGGCGCGCGCAGGCGGGAGCGATGGCGGCGCTAATCGCGCCGGTGCCGCACGCGCACTCCAGGACCTCGTCGCCCGGGCCGATCATCTGTCCGACGGCGAGTGCCGTGCCCTCATACGAGGCTCGGTTCACCGTGTTTTCAAAAGCGTCGTACAGGGGCGCGACCCGATCCCAGAACATTGCTGAACACCTCCGTGTGCCTGTCGAACGCGCACACCGACGGCGGCGCATCAGTACGCTACTGGGAATGCTACGCCCGCGGCTGCGATGCCGGTGCGAAACAAGGTTTTGTGCACGACAACAGAAGCACGAGGGCACATCCGGATAGGATGCACGCATCCGGATAGGTTATGCGCATCCGGATAGGTTACTAAGCTATCCGGATGTTCGTAACCTATCCACGTGTTCGTAACCTATCCGCATCCACATGTGCAGCGCAGCTCCTTGCGCGCGACTACGCTCAGCGCACCTGAACCAGGCCGCAAGCTGCGTCCACAGACCAGAGAAGGACTCACTGCGGGCCGGAAGACGACAGTCGCGAGGGCACCGCGTCCGCAGACTCAGGGGAGGACTACCAGTTTGCACGCGGTGATACACGCCGCGCGCGGCGCGCGTGGATGAGCGCGCCAACGCCGTGGGCCGCGAAGCCGAGGATGCTGTAGCCCACCCCGTAGATCAAGGCGCTGTCGTTCAAGAACAGGAACATCGGCGCCAGGAAGCACGCGAAGGGTGCGAGCAGCCACAGGAGGCTGAAGCCCTCCTTCACGCCGTCCCACGCGCCGAAAACTATCGCCAGGAGGGGCAGGATGACGAGCAGGATCAGGAACACGAGGCTCTTCACGATCTCCATCGAGTCCGAGGCGTGCGAGACACCGAACCATGCCGCCAGCACCAGCAGGTAGATGCCGAACAGCACGGCGATACGAATCCACGTTGATTTTGTCGTCCATCTCATGACTCAATGATAGCCGCGTCACATGAAGAAAACAACTCTTTGACACGTTATCTGTGTGGGCCTCGACAAGGGCGTGAATGACCCGGCGTCGCGGTGCTCGCAACGCCGGCAGTGGGGTGTGGGCTACCTGCAGAAGCTTCCGAAGAAACCGCGCTTCTTCTCGGCGGCAGCATACTCCTCGTCGGTATGGTCCTTATCGCACCACTGATCCGCGGGCACCTTCTCCTTCACCGAGTCGATGTGCTTGCCGCAGCCCTTCCAGGTGGTCTTTCCGCATACTTCGCAGGTGGTGGGTCGACACATGATATTTTCCTTCCGTTGTTGCGCGCCGAATCCGTCGGCGGATCCGCGCCATGGTGCTCTGAGTTCTCCCCAGCGGGCTGGTTGCGCCGTCACATTAGGCCAGCCGGAGGAACAATTCTTCGAGCTCGTCGAGCGTCATGCTGCCGGTTTTAACAAGAGATTCTACCGCTTCGGGCGCCAGCGCATGATCGTTTTCATGGTCGGCGTCCTCAATCAGGCACTGGGACATGATCGTCGCGACGGCAAGGTAGCTGGCGCGCTTCATCGCGGAGTTGACGGCCGCGAACTGGATGAGCACGTCACGGCAATTCGTATCCCCGCTCTCGATGTGGTCGATGAGGCTGTCGAGCTGCCCGCGGGCGCGCTTGAGGCGGTTCACGACCTGCTTGCGCGTCGTCATGCGTGCCCCTCCCCCGTAAGCAGCACGGCCTCGGCCTTGTCTCCGAGCCACGCGCGCAGGGTCTGGATGCCGCCCGAGAGCATGGTGACGTTGAAGCCCGCCGCGCGCACGATGCGGTAGCCGATCCACGAACGGACGCCCGCGGCGCACATGACGACGAAGGGTCGCTCACCGACCTTCTCATCGACCCAGGTGCGGACCTCGTCCAAGCGGTCGCGCAGCTGCGTGTGCGGGATGTTGAGGGAGTTGGGCATGTGCCCGGCCGCGTACTCCCCCGGCGTGCGCACGTCGAGGACCGACATATCCTCGGTCAGGGCGTCCGGGCCGGTGAGGACAAGCTCGCCGGTCAACACGTTGTGGGCGACCATGCCGGTCTGGTTGACCGGGTCCTTAGCCTGGCCGTACGGCGGCGCGTAGGCGAGGTCGAGGTCAATGAGGTCCGGAGCCTTCAAACCTGCTCGCATGGCGGTCGCGATCACGTCGATGCGGCGGTCCACGCCGTCGGCGCCCGCGGCTTGCGCGCCGAGAATCTGCCCGCTGGTACCCACGTGCATGAGGATGTGCACGGGCTTGGCGCCCGGGAAGTAGCCCGCGTGCTGGTTCGCGTGCGTGTGCACCGTGAAGTACTGCGTGCCTGCCGCGTCCAGGGCCTGGCGATTCTCGCCCGTCATGGCGGCGGTGAGTCCGCCGACGCGGACGATCGCGGTGCCCTGGGGCCTCGGAATGGGGCGCGCGGCGGTGTCACCCGTGTCCGCGTCGGCGATCGCGTCGGCGATGAGGCGTCCGCCGCGGTTCGCGGGTCCAGCCAGGGCGACGGGGCGGTCGTGGTCGCGACCGACCGTGGCGTCGCCAATAGCGTAAATGTCGCCTGCGCTGGTGCGCCCGTGCTGATCGACGAGGATGTAGCCGCCCCTGGTCTCGATGCCGGCAGCCTCGGCGATGGCCGTGTCGGGGCGGACACCGGTCGATAGGACGATGACGTCGGCGCTCAGCTCGGTGCCGTCGGACAGGGTCACGGAGTCGTGGTCGTCTCCGTGGGAGATGGACTGGGCGGCGACTCCGGCGTGAACGTGCACGCCGAGTGCGCGCAGCTCCTGGGTGACCAGGGTTGCCATCTCGACCTCGAGGGGCGGCAGGACGTGCTCGGCGAACTCGACGAGGTGGGTCTCGAAGCCGCGGTGCGCGAGGGCCTCTGCGGCCTCGATGCCGATGAAACCGGCGCCGAGCACGAGGGCGCGAGTGCCCGGCGTCTCACGGAGGGCGAGGGCGTCGTCGACCGTGCGCAGGGTGTGCACGCGCGCAGAGTCGAGGCCGTCGATCGGGGGCCGGGCGGCGAAGGCTCCCGGGGTGAGGATCAGGCGGTCGTAGGAAAGCGTGTAGGCTTCGCCAGTTTTCGTGTTGGTGACCCGGAGGCTGTGGGCGCCCGGGTCGATGGCGGTGACCTCGGAGTTGATGCGCACGTCGAGGTTGAGCGCTGCTTGAAGGGACTGCGGGGTGTGGAGGAGGAGCCTTGCGGGGTCGACTATCTCCCCTCCGACGTAGTACGGGAGTCCGCAGTTTGCGAAGGAGACGTATGGGCCTCGCTCCACAACGATGATGTCTGCTTCTTCATCGCGGCGACGTAGGCGCGCTGCCGCGCTCATGCCGCCCGCGACCCCTCCGACAACGACGACTCGCATGTGCCGCTCACTTTCTTTTTTGATCGGAAAATCGCCTCCAATAACTCGACTAAGAATACCCCTAGGGGTATCTGCTGGCAAGTAGTAACACCCACCTCTGCAACGAGCAGACCCCACGACCCGCACGACACCTCACGGGCGAGGCCCGAGCTAACAACCACGCAGAAGCAGAAACTAGTGCGAACCGGAGCGATGAAGAAGCGCACCCAGAACGTTCGCCACCAGTCCGAACACTGCGTAACACGCACCGTACTTCAAGGCACTGTCGCCAAAAAACAGAAACATCGGGGGCAGAAAGCACACAAACGGGGCAAGCAGCCACAGAAGGCTGAACCCATCCCTCACGCCATCCCACGCGGCAACCGCGATCGTGAGCAGCGGCAGAGCAATAAAGAGGATCGTCAACGCGAGGGCTTGCGCATCATTATCCACGTTGACCATCTGACGAACGCCGAACCAAATACCCGCCGCCCCCATGTCCACACACGCCAGCACAACGATTCGCACCCACGTTGCTCTTGTCGTCCACCTCATACCATCAACATTACCGAACAACGAAGGTGAAACACAGGACCAGACACCCGTGTCTCCACCATCCTGCGGCGACACCGCTCTACCAAAAACAAGCACATCAGCTAATGTCAACGCATGGACCATGACACGGTGACATCGTTTGTTCAAGACACCATCACAGAACTCGAACAGCGCAACGCCCTTGACGCCGTTGAATACCTGCGCATGATGCTCGAGTGCGACGGCCCCGACGTTGACGGCGCAGTCTCGTCGCTCGTCAAATACGGCGCGGTCACGGTCGCCTGGATTGAGCGGCTCGCAGCGATCAACGAAAAAACGGCGGGACTCTTCGACGAAGAACTAGCAGAACTGCGCGAAGGGCTCTCAGGCGCCTAGGCTCACTTCACACCAAAGCGGAGCGCCCGAAACGCACACAAACCCCGGGCTTCCAACGGAAACCCGGGGTTTAAGGTGGGTGGAGCCGAAGGGGAAGCAATCGAACTTGACGGCTTCCCCTTCAGCAAAAAGGTCTTCTGCCTCCCCGTTCAGCACCTCCATCGGCACCTCGCGGTTGTCCTCCGAGTACCACGACGTGACCACGACGTGACCACGAGCCTGTCCTCATGCAGATAGATTTTGTCGACAAAGTATTCCAGAACGGAGTCTCTCACCTCTGGATTGTCGAAGTCTGCATGGAGGAACCTGTCGATGTACGCCCTTATCGAGTGCTCGTCCTCGAAGAGCGACTGACTGACCGTCTCAGCCTCTATGGCGTCATTCAGGGCGTCCTTGCGCTCCTGAAGCTCTACCATGCGCCTCTGCGTGGCCTCGCTGAATATGCCCGCTTCTATCGCCTTGACGAAGTTGGCAAGCCCCTTCTCGACGTCCCTGCGCTGCTGCTCAAGGCTGGAGAGGTACTCGATGCTCTTGTAATTGTCCTCATAATACTTTGCCGCGTCAACGGCGATGGACGCGAGGTTCTCGCTGTCGTCCAGAAGCCCCTTAAGAACGCCCGTGACGGCGTCCTCTATCCACTCCTTGTGCACGGGCCTCTTCGCGAACCTCTTCGCCCTCTGCTCCTTGCAGTAGTAGTAATAGTGCTTGGCTCCCCTCTTGCTCGTGCCCGAGACGCCCTGCATGGAGCCTCCGCACTCGCCGCAGTAGAGCTTGTCCGTCAGCCAGTAGCGCGGCGCGTACTGCGCTTGTACGCTCACCTTTCTCCTTGTGCCGTTGCGTTTGTTCTCGGCGAGCCTCCTCTGCGCCCTGTCGAACAGCTCCTCATCCACAATCTGAGGAATCCCGCCCTCGACGGTGACGCCGCCGTAGCGGTACTCTCCGATATACACCCTGTTCTTGAGCAGCATGTCCATGGTCTTGACGCCAAAGAGCACACCCCGCGTCATCCGAAGCCCCTTGGCGTTGAAGTCGTCGCAGATGGACTGCATCGCTTCGCCGTCCGCGTAGCGCGTGAACATCGCTACCACGAACGGAGCTACCGCATCATCCACGACGTAGTGCTTATCCCCGTCCACACCATAGCCCCATACCTTGTGCCCATTATAGAGAGCATGCTCGGCGTTGTAGGCCATGCCCTCCATCATCGTCTCCATGAGCACCGACTCCGGCGAGTCATCCGGCGTAGGCTCCGCGATAAGGCAGATGCGGCACCCCGCGTCGCGAATCCGCCGTTTCGCGTCCGCAAGCTCGAATCGGTCACGCCCCAGCCTGTCCGTCTTCCACGGGATGACGGCTGCCGGTCTTATCGTGCCCACCTCGGAGAGCATGAGCTGGTACTGCGGACGGTCGCACGTCGTGCCCGACATGGCGGCGTCCTCGTACTCCTTCACGATGTTGTATCCGTGAGCCTTGGCGAACGCCTGCGCCTGCTCCCGCTGCTGGTCTATCGACGCCTCGTTCTGACTATGCGACGAGAAGCGTTAGTAGGCTATGGCGAGGTTATTGTCGTTTTGCTTGAATTGTTTGCTCATCGTTCAGTTGCTAGCGCCTACAGCGCATCCTCTAGCTCATCTTCTGAATACCCGAACGTGTAATCCTCGTCCTTACCGTTTGAAGCCCAAATCAGCGCGGCATCATATACGCTCAGACTTTCACTATCTTCCTCATCATCCGCATACCCTGAAGAACAGTAATCACACTGGAACGTTTCTCCGTCCCAGTTACCCCAAGAATCAAGCACACGTCTCATCCTATGCCCACATTCAGGACACATTGTATATCTACTCATAAAAAAGTCCTCCTTAAATATTTCCCTAATCGTTGATGTACTGATGTAGCCATTCAGGCATGTTCGAGTCGCCTACAGACCAAGACTTGTGACTGTGCTCCCTTCGAGTCTGTGCTCATTCCAGTAGCAATTCTACTTGCCATAGCCCTTCTACTCGTTCGTGGTATAGATTGTTGACATTTGTTATTCTCCTTCTTGAATCGAGTTGTGATCATCTACATACTACTTCGCCACAAGGCGCAGGAACGCAGACAGAGAGAGGCCGTACCTTTCGGCGCAGCCCCCAAGCTCATCACGCTCGCTATCCGTGAGCGATATGGACACAGACACGCGCTTCTCTTTCTTATTGCAATCTTCCATCAGAACCGCCAGACACAAATCGCTCACATATGAGTTTATTATACCATGGAATGACTCTGTATACAATAGATCTTATGTAAGTCTTAGTAATACTGGCTCTCGTCATCATGCTTGTGCTCATCGGCCTCTAACAGGTTGCCAAACCGTAGCCACATCCCCTCTCGAACATCTCCACCGCTTGCTCCCGAAGCAAACGATCATGCCTCACACATACATCCACAGGCACGAAAAGCCTACCATTCCTCGGACTTCAATTTCGATGTCCAAGAAACGGGAGGCAGTTCACCCCCAGCACCAGTCCCTATTTCCCTACATGTCGCGCATCACTTTGTCGAGTGCCCGCTGCGCTCGACGTTTGAGCGATGTGTCGCATTTGTCAGAGCATGTATGTCGGTCGCGTTTCGTGTAGTGGATATTGCGGGGAACTGGTTGCCCGCAGACTACGCACGGCTCGCCGTTATTGGCGCGTCCATCGGGGTGTTTCAGCTCTGAAAGGTCCGCGATGAATCCGCGCTCGGCCATAATCTGACGGGCCTGGGGAATGATGTAGTCTGGCAATGCTCGTGTTGCGGCGGATTTGCCAGCTGGGACGGCGGCTTGTATTTCTGCGATGGTGGTTGCTCCGAGCCTCGCTGCGAGTGCGATAAGCACGTGTGCTGCAGCGTCCGCGTCGGCTCCCGCCTCGTGATGCGCGAACTTTGGGAGTCCGAGTTCTTTCGATACTCGAGGGAGTTTGTAGCTTGGGAGTTCCAGGTGGGTTCGGGCGAGTTGGAGCGTGCACACGATCTGCGGCACCTGCCATCGCAGATTTGTTGCTTCGCACGCGGCGACCATGACGGACGAATCAAAGTTCGCATTATGTGCTACCAGGGTGTCGTTCCCAATGAACGCGCTTAGACGGGGTACAACTTCGGGCCATGAGGGCGATTGCGCAACATCTTCTGGGTGGATGTGGTGGACCCGGATGTTCCATTCGTTGAATTCGTCGTATCCAAGGGGCGGGTGAACGAGCTGGTCGAAGCGTTCGACAATTCTCCCGTCGCGCACGCGAGTCGCGCCTACAGCGCAGACGGAAGCGCGTTTGGAGTTCGCGGTCTCAAAGTCGATGGCAGTGAAGTCGAGCATGAGGGGCTCCGTATGTCTGGTGATCGATGGAGGATCTCTCCTCACCGTCGCTGGCGTGCATGCCGAGTTATGGGGCACATCATTGGATGCCACAAAGTGGGTGGCCCGCGTCTCAAAAGATACTCGGTAAGGTGAGCAAACGGAAGGAGGATCATATGGTGAGACTCCTATGTCTCACCCATCGCTGCCACGCCTCAACAACCCAGGCGGGCAGGTCGAGTTCCTCGGCAATGAGAGCCGGGGCAGGCCCAATAAGCCTTTCGGCGCGCGCATACTGGCCCGGGTCAATGAATCTCCTGGAGACGTGCTCGTCGAACGCAGGTGGAAGATGGTGGCGACCTGCTTCCATGCTTCGACGGTAACCCACCGCACACGCACCTGGAACCACCCACCAGCACAGCAGGAAGCCCCTCTCGTCGGGATCATCCCGGCGGGAGGGGCTTCCTCCGCTTCTTACTCGGCGTTCACGCGCCGTCGCGGCGCGGCGGGCCCGGACGGGACTTCAGCGCCTCGACAACCCTGGGGAGGCCACCGACCGCCGCTGCGGCCACTGATACCCATGCGGCACCGGCGCCCTTTCCGATGACAGCAAGGAAGGCTGCCACTGCCATCATGAGCAAGGGGACCAGCGACAGGGATATTGATGTCCACTTCAGGGCGGACGCCTCGGCGCGCGTGGACCGATGCCCGTCCTCGATTACCGCTTCCTGGGCCTTCTCCGCCATTCGGACGATGCGCTCCGCGCACCCGGGCAGGACGCGTTCGAAGCCCGCGAGATCCTCAGGATCGGGCAGTGGGCCAGAGCGGCTTACGATCCTTTGGTGGGCGATGAGGGCTTGGACTGCTGGGTCATCGCCACCCGCAAAGACTTGCCCGTCAAGGCCCACGCCTGGATGACTGAGTCCTGCTGGGGGGTTCGGATCCGCCGGTAGGTCTGCGGGGTCGGACTCATGGCCAGGCGAGCACCCCGGGCCATCCCCCTGCGGACCGCTTCGCTGATCGGCGTCATTTTCGGACTCCTCTCCATTGTCCCTCATGAGCTGCTTCTCCTGCGCATTGCGCACGTCGCCTTGCTGTTTGGGCATTGCCTCATAATACCGCACAATGCCGCACACGGGGCACTGACGCCCGGCTCCTCAGTCCTGGGGCTCCTCCCCAATGTCGGCGGGGTAACCGAAGTCCTCGTCCGTGCTGCCCGCCAGGGCCGCCATGCGCTCCTGCTCCTCCGGAGTCGGAACAAGGTGTGGCAGGTGTCGCACTCCCGCCCATCGGGCACGATACCCCGCCGATGAGGCCGGGATTCCAGTCTTGGATACAGGCTCCGGCTCTGCGCTCGCGGACGTGACTCCCTCTGCGCAGTCGCCAGCGCCAATTCGATGCTCGGCGTCTTGCATCACGCGCCACCCGATGAGCCCGAGCTCGGCGGCGATGGCGTTCACCTCGCTCACTGTCGCCGGGCGGCCGCGGCGCAGGATGTCCCCCAGCCTGGTCAGTTTCACACCAGACCGTCGCGATAGCTCGCGGAGGCTGACGCCGGAAAACTTCTGTTGACCAGAAAGCAGTCGGGCAATCTCAGCATCTAGCCGAGCTGCAATAAGTGCGTTTCCCACACGATCATTCACTTTCGGAGCACGTCTGTGATGTCGTCGCAGCCTCCGCAGCCAAGCGCCGCTCGGCCTCAGCGAACACGGCGGATCCACGCACACCAAGCGCATTAGCAAGCGCGACGACATGATCCACACTTACGGTTCGTTTTCCGGTAAATATCCGCGAGATTTGAACTGCCTCCCGTTTCTTGGACATCGAAATTGAAGTCCAGGGAATGGGAGGCTTTTCATGTCTGTGGATCTGCGGTTGAGGCATGATCGTTTGCTTCGGGATCATTCATCGAAGCCGTAGCTGCGGAATCGGAGGTTTGCCGAGTTTTCACTCACGGTACGCCGCACGGAGCTATCAAATTCTTGATCTGCTTCGGCCTCAATCTCCAGACGTACTGACAGCCGAGCGCCGGCAGTACGCAGATGGTCCAGGACCTCCGTGTTGATGGAGATCAACTGTTTGCTAAAACCGGAGGCCTCCAGCTCGATGGAAGCCCAGTAACGCCGGGGTCCGGGCTGCGGCGACAGTGCGACCGCATTGTCACCCGGGTGCGTCCTCGTGTTGTCAACCGGGCCGGTAGGCCCACTCCCTGAGTCGCCGACTCCCGTGGAATCGTTCGCGATCGTTCCCCCGGGCTCCGCCGCACCGCGTCCGCGTGCCGCTTCCTCAGCCTCCACCTGGTTCCGCGCCTTTTCCAGCGAGACCAGCAGCGTGTTGTCCGTGACAGTGAAGTGTGCGTTGTTGTCCGGCGGGATGATGAGCCCCACGTAGGAGCCGTCGGGACCCTTGCCCCTGGCCACGGCGAAGGTCGGTGACACGCTGAGTGGTGCACCGGCCACGGCATCGTCAAGGACCTGGCGGTTCTTCAAGCGCAGCATGTAGGGGAACTTCGTGAACCACTCCCAGAGGGTTTTGACGCTCACCTCGCCGTCTTGCTCCCACACGCTCTTGAGTTCTTGGCTCAGCACGTGGCCGAGGTAGGAGGCGTCGAGGAGCGGGATCAGTGCCTCCTCCCTGCGCAGCTTCTCGGTGATCGCTGTGGCGATCGGCCCGGAACCTGTGATTTTTGACGCCGACAGCGCCAAGGGCTCACGCGGGTCGTCCTGCACGGGGAAGACTGCCCACACGTAGGACTCCCGCAGCAGGGCCGCGACCAGCGCGTCCACCTGATCGGCTTTCTCCTTCGCCTGCCTGGACTGCTGGGCAGACAGGTCAAGGGAGTCGGCGGAATCGCTGACTCGACGCCAGCCGAGGTACTGGCGTGTCGCGGCCTCCAGTCGGTCCATAGCGTCGTAGTCGGCGGCGGCGAACACCAGGGTGTTCTTGTGGATACGCTGCGCGCCCGGTCCCGCTAGTGCTCCCATGATCCACGTGTGGGCGCTGCTCTTGTCGCGATCGTTCCTACGCCACGTGTGGCGCGGGTGGACGACGACCAGACGGGTCTCCATGGTGTCGGGCACGTCCGCCCCGGTTTCCGGTGCCACGTGCACGGCAGCGAAGTCGCCTCGCTGGGAAGCGAACTCACGCTGGAGCCGCCGTTGGACCTCGGCGTACACTGTCTCCGGGTCTTCACGCAGCTGCTCAGCGTACTCGTTGGCGGTTTTCTGGACGGAGGCCTGGGTGTCAAACCAGTACTGCCCATTCTCCTCGTAGAAGTGGATGGAGCGCTGAGAAAGCTGCTCGAGGGCGGTAGGGAAGTTGCCGATGGTGTCCCCCGGGGCCGCAGTGCCCAGCCACACATTCCTCTTGTCCAGCCCCTTCGCCTTCG
>ERZ773203.465-NODE-465-length-22459-cov-15.843287_pt1 | contig 22459 bp, 26 predicted proteins | sample MGYA00580529_ERZ773203 | MGnify/ENA primary metagenome ERZ773203 (study PRJEB29015, sample SAMEA2738176) | human oral metagenome | biome: human oral; feature: human-associated habitat; material: saliva | place: China | collected 2177 ... | reverse complement strand
TTCAGAACTATATATACCTATTAATTTCATAAAATATGAATCAATATATTTTAAACATAGGAATAGTTTAGATCTGTAAGAGATAGATCAAAATCTTAAAAATTATTTTATTTATGACTTCGTTTTCTTTGACTACCTCCATTATATGTCTTACAGAATTTTCTTTTACTAATTAATGTATTATTGATATGAGATGGATTATTCAGCAAGAGTCTTGCTATCCTCTCCAATAAATTTCTTATAGGTATATCAAGTATTATCATAGAAAATGTGACAGCCAACATTTTTACGATGGAACTATAAACTGTATAAGATAAGCAATATAAATTTGAATTTCCAGCGATATTGTTAATCAGATTTTTGAAAGAATCACTCGAAGTAAATAATTCAGAAAATTGCAACGCCAAGTATAAAAATGGTAAATAAAATAATAACCAGTATTTTTTTCGTTGAAGTCTCCTCTTGACCTTTTCATCATCAAGATACATTTCAAATCTTTTTGGTAACAAGTATTTAATACTAGTATCGAATAGAGGAAATATGCAATTTGTTATAACCATTACCAAAAAAGTCCATTTTAATATTCCGTTATTTATTCCTATAACAGAAAATAAACCAACGGGTACAATTATTAAAACAAAAATAATAAAAGGGGAGATACGAGCCGAAACATACAGAATTCTTACAATAGACAAGAGTATTGGAATAGCCAGAAATAATATATTAACTTGATTTCGCAAGAAAAAATCAGGTAAATTTAAGATAAAATGGTCAGATATCTCTACGAAACATATTATAATTACGATATAATGAAAACCATATAATAATATTTTTTTAGAAATTTCTAGACTTTTTGGCGATTGCTCAAGATATAATTGTTCAATGAAATTACCCAATCTTTGATTAAGATCATCTTTGTTCTCGATCATAAATACGATGCTTCCTACAGTATGTGCTAGCAGGAGTATTGCCAAAAATACTTTAAGTGCATCATTATTTCCATCTTTATATATATTCCAACTTAGATAGATTATAACAGGAAACTCTGCAATCAATGTTAAAATGTAATTCAATTTCATTGGCTTATATATAAACAAATTCTTCAAGAAAATCAACACCGATTTTAAAACTTCTTTGACATTTTCTACCATTATTATCTTACTCCTATTATCTTACTCCCAACTATTCTTATTACTATACTATTTTAACTTTTCATCTATAGATTTAATATTTCAGTTCTTCAAAAAATAATATCAATACTTTCTATACCAGGTAACAAATAAAAGATTCGTAATATTATCTAACATTTATTACTATACAAAAATCTGAGTTTAGTTTAAAAACACCTTGTATGAACTAGGAACTAGCCTAAATGAGTCATCCGTAATTGGTCCATCATAAATCTTAAGTTTACATTTTTTCGATTCCACATTTAGATCATAAATGAAGTAGATTTTATACGGATATCCATTTCGGGATGCTTCTACTTCATTAGAACTCATTTCAAAACCGTCCGAAAACTTTAATTTTGATGCTTTAACTTCAACATGAATTTCTTCCCCATTTTTATCCCAAAAACGAATATCATTTATTGATGTTTATAATTCGGATTCCAGTTAAATTCAAAATTTCCCTCTCTATTCTTTTTTAAATATGGATCTACTAAGTTATTGCGAATTGGAAATTTTTTATTTTTATCATACTGTACATAACAAATAAAGTTATCATTTTCTGGTGAAAGTTCTCTTTTTTTACGTCTTCGTAGTTCCTGATTGTAGACAGTGAGATAAACAATATCAGCAGGCATATCACCATGCTTTACTTTATGGCTAGTAAACCCATAATTTTCTATTGAAATTATATGTTCTATAGCTTTTTTTATCATTTCTTTTAACTGAAATTTAGTAGATTTTTTATTTCTAATTAAAACTGCAGAATATCGTTTTACATCTTCTAAGCTGATATCCTCAATTTCAATAATAGAATATTCCTCGTTATTAATATCTAAATATGAACGGAATTTATCTTCTATTTCGCTTCGATTTTCATCATTTACCTCACCCATCAACATTTCTTTTTTATTTAAATCTACAATTTCTTCAATATTGATAGCTCCCATTGAATAATTTATGAAATGTTCGGTTGGTATTGTGAAAAATGAAGAAACAGTTTTTGGTGATTCAAATGAAACATGTATGTAGTCTCCAGGTTGCAATTTTTTTTGAATTACAAATTTTGTAGCAGACTCAATCCCCAAATATAGCCTCTCAGTTATACTCAAATTATTATGGGTAAATTCGAGATTATATTGTCTACTATCCTTATTAGATAACGGAACTACAGAATTTATTCTTTTACATTCGAATAAAAGAGTAGATAACGAAATCCTATCAATAAAAATTTTAGATTCCTCCGACAAATATTGAGAATTATGAAGATCTATAAATGATATATTGTTTTGTAAATAGTATATCCAAGATAGACACATGCTACTAGCAATATCAAAAATCTCTTTAATGTCCGTCTTAAATTGGTATGTAGAAACCTCTTTATTTCCTGATATATTTCCTTGGGTATATTGAAATTTTAAAGAATTTCCATTATATATGATACCACCGTGAGATATTGCATTACGAATGTCTGAATCCGACACATCTGTGATGATATTATAATTTCGCTTTTTAAGATATTCAATTTGAGGAGTCAGTGTTTTTTGATCTTGATTTTTGTTGTTTATTTCTCCATAAAATTTTATTATCAACTTAAGTCCATTGCTGTATGCTGTATTGAGAAGATCATTATAAATACCAACAGCGAATAGTTTTACCCGCAACTCTTCATTTCCATTGAATAACTCCATAAGATTAATTCGTTCCTCAATATCTTTTAACTGTTCATACATTGAGGTAAATAAGTTGAAATTATTTAGAAGAGTTCTTAAAAATCTTTCTTTTCCTAATGATTCTTCAAGTTCGTAAATTTTTTTTAGTAAGAAATTAAAACCATCACGATTCCAATGCTTTAATTGACTATTAACCATAAATCTATAAAAGAGTGGTCTGTAATCTAATATCGGTATTTCATTAGAGATATTCTTGTTAAATTGAGTTTCTAGAATGCTGACTTCTCTATTTTCTTTATTTGTTTCCCAAACTTCTCTATAGTCGTTCATATTTTCTCCTGAAAGGCATTTTTTATTTAAAGCTCCAATCTAGACTGTACTGAATTAAGAAATAAATTTTACTGCTATTAAAACTATTATACCACTCAAAATATATATTAACACATTTATCCCAATCTGTTTAAAAATTAAAATGTTTATGTATTATTGATTTCAAGTAAAAAAAGGCCTTATCTATAACTTCCCGAAAGTTATTATTTGCTGTTATAATAGACATTTCTTCATTTTTCCGTTATAACAGACACTGACATACTCTTGTAATATTATTTTGGTATAATTAAAATTATAGAAGGAGGCACAGATTATGAGAAAATTAATAGGTATACTACTACTTTCATTATCAATAATTACGTTAATTGCTTGCTCTAAAAACAACTACCAATCTTTAGATGGGGAGTATTATTGGATCTCAAGTGAAAGAAACGAGTTAGCGTTTACTATTAAAGGAAATAATGCTTCCATTGAGCATGGAGAAGCCGACGGCTTTACCATTAACAAACAAAAGAATACGATCGAATTAACTGGACAAAATATTGCAAGTCGAACAGAAGAATATTCATTTAAAGATGGGGTCTTTTCTGTTGATATTAGTGGAGTTAAGCATGACTACTATCTTAAAGGTAGCGAAGCGTATAAGAAGGCTCTAAAACAATATGGATATAAATAAGATCATTCACACCTATTTTACCGAATAGGTGTTTTTTTGTGCTGAATAGATTACTTCAAAAAACTTTTAAGCTTATTCTTAACCGAATAGTTTATATTTCATGCAAATTAGTTTAATCAGAGAAATTGGATTATATTTTATCACACAATATATTCATGAATAATTTAAAAGAAGAAAATATTAGAAGAGCGATCTGGCATATAAAGCGACATCTAGAAGGACTATGGAATTCTCGAGATGAAGTAGAGAAAATAAACGTAAATAAAATGTTGTTAGAGTTTTATTAGTACAAAATTACCAACAATAATTCCTACTATTCGCGGATCTTCATCATATGAAAGAAAGATATCTCTATACTTTGGATTGATAGAAACTAACTTTAAGCCGTGTTCTTCACGATAAACTCGTTTAATGTAGGTTTGGCTATTACAGACTACGGCATAAACTGCACCATCATAATCAAATCCTGTTTCACGAATGAGAGCAACAGAACCATTTTTATATTTGGGCTCCATCGAGTCTCCAGATACCCATGAAGCAAAGTCATGAGCTAGTTCTTCATCAAAATAAACAGTATCATAGTCCTGATCATTATAAACTGATGAACCGATACCAGCCGACATTTTTTCGTAAACGTGGTATTCGTATAGTTTCTCTGCTATTGAAATAACATTCTTACATTGTTCTTTCTGAACTAGTTTTTTGATATAGCTAAGTGCTTGATCTTTTCCTTCATCTGATAGTGCATTATATAGCCGAACGAATTCAAGCTCTGTAAAATAACCTATTGGGACATCTAGAATCTGCTCTAACTGCTTTACTTTTTCTTTAGATGGTTGTTTTACTCCACGCTCCCATGCGGAATAAGCTTGATAACTAATACCTAATCGATCCGCAATATCTTTTTGTGTTAATTTCAATTCTTTCCTACGAGTTTTTAGTTTTTCTGGTTGATACATCACTTACCTCACATTAACAGTAACTTCAATTCAGCTTTTTGTCTTGCCTCTTTGTCCGTTAGCCTATTCTTATCCCAGACATAAGCTATAGATTTTCCTTTGTTATAAACGAGCCATACTTTTAGATTGTCATGACAATTCTTAATTGTCTTCCAATTATCCTGATTTAAAAGCTCAGGCAACTCTTGGCTAGTAACGAAGCCTATTTTGCTTATGGATAGTTCTATCTTCTTAATTAGAGAAGTCTGGTAGTTGTTAAACTCCTTTATAATATGTTCTTTGATACTGTGAAACAAAAGGAGTATAGAAGCATTTTGCCCATCAATATAAGCATCGATAGCTTGTTTAATGGTACTTTCTTGTTCAGGATAATACTCTCTAAGAAGATCTAAAAGGCGATAAAACAATGCCTGTTTTGAAACATCCAGACTATTTTGAATCTTTTGAAAGGTATCGCAACTATAATAAATCTTTGACAACAAAACAATATCAGGCATTAACACTACAGCAGAGAAAATATTCGCTTCTCGCTCTAATCGACTCTCTTTATTATCAATAGATTCTGCAAAATAATTACCCTCATGCTCTAGTATAAAATGTCCTAGTTCATGACACAGAGTAAAATTTTGCTTCACAATGGGATTATCCTTCTCATAAGAAAAACTAACACCTAATTCATCAATAACTGTCAAACCTTCAATTATATGATTTGAAAAATGATGAGAAATAACTTGAATTTTGTTCTCACGAATACAATGTTCAAAATAATAGTGGAAGTGATAATTCAGAATCGAAACTTCTTTCTCTTTCATAAAAGAATAGATGGCTTGTTTTGTGATCTTACTTACTTTTGAATACAATTCATCCAACGAATAGCACCTCCTTCAAGTCACAACTTTAAACAAACTAAATCAAATTGGTTGAGCTTATTATACAAAAAAAGTGGACTAGCGTCCACAAGAAAATTATTTAAGTTAGTTTACTTACCCATTTTGTAACAAAATTGATCCAAATGAGGAAATTTAAAGTTTACAATCTTTAAGAGTACTTTCTGGATTTTTTTCTACATAATCCTCTAATACTTTTGAATACCAGTTGTTCTCATAAATAAACTCCGTTTTCGTCCCAAAAAAGCTTTGAAATTCGAAAAGACTTTCATCTGGTAATAATAAATCCATTTCTTGTTGATCATACATTTCAAACAAATTATTCCAAACGTTGCAAACTAACTTTGAGATATCTGATTCAACAAAATCTTTGCTTTTTCCTAAATTGAATAATTGAAATTCTAATTCCTCAATGCTAAATGAATCCGAATAAACAATCAAATCTAAGAAATCTGTTAATTGATGCAAATTTACTTTTAAAAACAAATGGGGATTATCGAGTACAAATTGTATCAAAAGTGGCGATTCAATATACTTTTGTTTTTTCAAAAAATCATATAATTCATTGATATATTTATTTAAATTAGCATTATTTTCAATCTTTTTATGCATAGAAGTAAACCCCTCCAAAAGAGGATAGTAGTAAATATGGGGCTCTTTTGAATTGAAGAGCAATTCTATTTCGTATTCGTTTAACATTTTTAAATATTCACGTAAAAAATATACGATTCTTTCAGGAGAAATTTTACCTTTTGCATCTAATAAATATAGTAAGTTATTCAAATAATATTGTTTTTCAAATTTAGAATCCATTGAATTACTTTTTATTATTATATTGACTTCATATTTAATATGCATAAAAAAATACTGAATTCTTGAACTTTCAGGCATTTTTTCATTTTCTTTATTATAGAGAGATTGTAAAAGTTCATTTATTTTTTTCACTTTTTCGTTATAAATTATATCTTGTTTATTTGTTTTATTTTCATCAGTGATCTCTATAATCTGATTCAGCCCTTCATACAAAAGCAAGATAAATAAACAAAGAAGAAATAAGCATATAGAATTCCAAATTTTTTCAAGCAAAACACTAAAAATACCTAGCTTAGATATAATTGGAAGAGTTGTAAAAAGGAGTAAACTAGTAAAAAATGTATTCGAAGTACTAAATTGATAAATCTGTGAATTATTTTGTAAATAAGATACATAATCAATACCAAAATAAATATTTCTATCTCCCTTCATTTGAAGTGAAAATTGAATTATAGCAAAATATACTCCAAAAAGAGAAAGAACACTAACAATAAATGAGTAAATTTCAATGAAATCTTTTTCTAACACAGAAAAATCAATTTTTGTTATCCAGTAAAACAAAAATTGTAATGAGGTAAAAAAAACTGTAGTTAGTATTAATATAAAGACATATTTCCAATTACTTTTGGACTGTTTATTCACATTATCTTTCATTTTTATTATCCTCAAACGCTCTTTTACGCTCTTCCATAAAATCAATCAACTCTTTTTTGAAGATTTCTTTTTCTTCCTCAGTCAAGCCTTTTGAATTCATACGAAAAAGCAGTTCAATATTATCTAGTTCATCTGATTTTTCGTATGAGTTTCCAACTAGATAATCAATGGACACATTTAAAACTTGTGAAATCTTAACAAGATTTTGTTGTGTTGGTTTTTTTATCCCACGTTCCCATGAAGCGTAAGCTGGTTGTGAAATTCCTAGTTTTTCAGCTACATCGACTTGAGTGAGTCCAGCTTCTTTCCGAAGTGTTTTTAAGCGTTCCGAAAATTCCATTTTTGACCTCTAAAAATATTTTTAACTTTTTAAAATAATCCCTTGACAAATATAACTCGCGGTTATATAATATAAATATAGCCGATGGTTATACTGTGTTTAAAAATAATAATACCTAGCTATCGGCATTATGATCATTGACAACTAAATAAAAAGTGCGTCTGACAACCAGAGGACTGACTATCAAACTACACATTAAGATTGGTACTTTTATTGTAATTGTTTTGATAAGAAAAGTCAAGTCCGTTTGTGGTTGAAGTGAAGATATAAAACAAGTATTTGTGGGCTTCCACGCATTTCGGACTTTCGCACTTTTCCGAATAGTAAAGTGAACTGGCTTCGCCAAAGGGCGTAAGAGAATCTTAAGGGTATGATGATGACTCCCCAATGAGATTGGCTGGGAAAACGATGGTAATTCATGCAAAGCACCTTGCTAAACGTTGCCACCGTGGAAAGAGGGATCTTTCCAACCAAATAACTTTTCTTTACTGCTGTCTATCTAATTAGATAGACCTACTCTCAAGCTACTAAGTTCTTTCCTTTTTTCACTTAGTAGCTTTTTACTTTTACAATAAAGGAGAATGATATGACAAACTTTTTTCGCTTTACAATGTAAGCGACTCTATGAAAACTATCTCTTTACCTATGGGATGTTTGATAGTTCAGAGAGTCTACTAGCTAAACTATATAGTCAAGCTCTGGTAGATATCGATCATTTGGTCTCTAAGGCAAAAGAAACAGGATTTGCTTATGGAGATATCGATCTTTATAGTCGCATGTATAAACGCAAAATTTTTAATCACTATTACTCAAGAGTGAAGCAACTAGCTTAACTCTTTTTATTTTACACTCAGAAAGGAAAATCTTATGATCTCAGAAACACTTAAAATGAAACCAGAATTTATTGGCCCTGCTTACTATGAACGTTTAGGAGATGCTCCTAAATCTATTTTTAGAAAAGAAGGCAAATACCAACGTCACATTTTAAACAGCGCAGAGCACGGCGCTTTTCATGTCATCACACCAGCTTCTACAACGGTCTTTCCAGAAGATTCTCTAGTAGAAGTGGTTAACCCAATCTTTTTCCCAGACACTGCTTTAAATGGCAATACTGTTGCACCTTATCTCAATGTCTTTGCGGAAAAATTGGTCATTAAAAAATAAGAAAGTAAAGGAGAAAATCACATGGCTAAAATTGGATTAAACTACGGAGAAAAACTACAAATTGCTGACAAGACTTATCGTGTCATTACAGATGGGCTAGATGTCCCAGCAGTCCTTGGAAAACTGACTTTCCGAGGCATTGAAGGTCCTGATATCATCTTTGAGGTGGATCGCTCACAACGAAATCCTGACGGATCATTTGTCCAAGTCAATACAGGCGAGATCCGTGGAATCGTTGTAGGGATTCATTCTTCTGTCCAGCACGAAACCCTCTTTTTCACTATCGCAGATATGTCAGAGTCTGAAATTGAAGACCTGGGAATTAAATACCGAGAAGAAGTTGAACTAGAAGATATTGTTATCACGCATACCCACGTCAATCGCAATGATATCTATAAGCTCTTTGCTTCTAAAATCAAGAAAAAAGCTGGAGGTACACCGACTAAAGAAAACAAACCAGTAGATAATAAGAAAGAAAACTAGGAGGTGATGCAGGATGAAACTCTTTACCTATCGGGGAAAAAGAGTTCGTGTTTTTCATCGTAAACTAAAGGGAATCACATGGTTTATTTGGTGGTTTCCTTTTTTGTTGGCTATTAGTTACTACAGCTACATACATCTAGAAGAATTAAAAGTTCATCCCTTGCCTCAAGGCTATTTTCTAGGAGCTGGATTTCTCTTTTCTTTGCTTCTCTCTTGGTTTATCAATCGTGTTTGCTACAGGAAGATGCTCTTTTTTCAAAAGCTCAACAGCCTTCGAATCCTCTCTCGTTTTTTGCTAGAGAACAACCTCTATCTAGTTAAAAAGGTTAGACGTGAAAACAAGATCATTGAAAAAATCACCTTGCCTCAAGTGTATATCAAACAGTCTCGCTATAAGATTGAAGTGAGTCTCATCTTAGAAGGTAATAAATTTCAAGATCGCTTTTTAAACCTTGGAGCTATACTTGAAGTCATGTTTAACGGAGACTTTCGTAATAAAACCTTTGATAATCGCTTTATCAAGTATGAAATTGCTATTAACCGAATTGATAGCCGAATCACCATCGATGAAGTAAAAGTCAAGGGATCTAAACTCCAGCTCATGAAAGATGTATCTTGGGATTATATTGAAGAACCTCATCTTCTCATTGGCGGTGGAACTGGTGGAGGAAAAACAGTTGTTCTCATGATCATAATCTATGCACTAGCTAAAATTGGCTTTATCGATATCTGTGATCCAAAGAATTCAGATCTAGCTGGATTAAAGAAAATTCCAGTCTTCCATGGTCGAGTCTATACTAGTAAGGAAGATATCATTAACTGTTTTAAAGACAATGTAGAGTTCATGGAAAAACGCTATGAACGGATGTCTACTTCGCCAAAATTCCAAGCTGGAAAGAACTTTACTCATTATGACATGAAACCAAAATTCATTCTAGTAGACGAGTGGGCAGCTCTCATGGCAAAGATTGACCGTGACTATAGCCAACAGTCTGAACTCATGGAATATCTTTCCCAGTTAGTTCTAGAAGGCCGTCAAGCTGGAGTCTTTATCATCTTTGCTATGCAACGGCCCGATGGAGAATTTATCAAAACGGCTCTTCGGGATAACTTTATGAAGCGTCTCTCCGTCGGTCATTTAGAATCAACAGGATATGACATGATGTTTGGAGATGCTAATAAAACCAAAGAGTTTAAAAAGCTGGATGAAATTAATGGCGTCAAAGTCAAAGGACGGGGCTATATCGCAAATAATGGTGAGTTGGCGGGTGAGTTTTTCTCTCCTTATGTTCCGCTTGATCAAGGCTTTTCCTTCTACGATGCCTACTCTAAAATTCCTATTATGGAGTTTGAAGGAGAGGAATTCTCAGTATTTGAAGAATATAAACCACCGCTTGAAACAATTGATCCTATAGAGGAAGAGGAGGTAATAGGAAACGAACCAAACAAACGACCACTCAAGGAATTTGCGGATGAACAAAATCTTAAAATGCCAACTTTACGCAAGATTATCTATCTCTTAACAGAACAAGGGATCATCTTTGAACGGACTGTATCCGCTATTCTAGTGGATCCTTTTCAAGAAAAACTTCTTCTTGAAATCCTCGCTCAATTTGAAGAGGGAGGACGCAGGTCTTATCCAAAAGCAGTTGAAGCGACGATTGTTCATCATGGGCTAGGACAAGGGCAAGGGCAAGCCTGACCGCAGGTCAGGCGCAGACCGTAGCCCGAAGTTTCTAGGCCATGATGAAACTTCAACCCCCGTTTTCTAATAGGGGGGTTACATTTGGCAAAAACGCCAAGTCCACCCCTCCTCATTCCTTATGGGAGTTGGGTTTTCAATTTTTATAAAGTGTGTCACTTTCGTCAAAAAAGTGTGTCACTTTGTTAGAAAGAGGTGTTGCGATGAATGGACAAAATTAGTCCTTTTCATATTAAGAATTTCAGAAAACAAACAGGACTTAGTCAAAAAGCATTTGCACAAGCTGTTGATCTCCCTACAAGAACCTATCGCTCTTATGAAACAGGCGAAAGAGGACTGACGATTGATAAGTTTAGAGAACTAAAAGAAAGACTCGGTTACTATCAAGACTGCGATAAAAACAGTCTTCGGGCTCAAATCGACTATCTACGATTGACCTTTCCTCGATTAAAAGATTTAGATGCTTTCTGTGAAAACTTTCTTCACTGCCACCTTAGCGAATTTACAGACCAAGAAACCCGTCTTATGAACTATACCCACTTGTGGCAACGAGGAAACATCTGGATTTTTGATTTTTTTGATAAGTCTGTGACCAATGACTACCAAACTTGTCTTCAACTATCTGGTCAAGGATGCCGTGAGCTGGAATTGCTTCTAGAAGACAAGGGAATCACTTGGCAGATCTTTCTTCAAAACATTCTTTATTCCTATGAAGATGTTAGGGTGAAGCGACTCGATATCGCTCTAGATGAACTCTATAAAGGCTATGGTCACGAGGATGAACAAATTCAAATTCCCAAATTGATTGATAAACTCTATTCCAAAGAGATTGTCCTAGACACGATCAAGAAATGGAATATCACGGGTGGTGGATCTTTCACAGATAATGAAGACATGGAAGCGAATCACGGCTTGTCCATTTATTTTGGGAGCCGTCAAAGTCAACTCTACTTCAACTTTTATGAAAAGCGCTATGAAATAGCTCGTATGGAAAACATCTCCTTGGACGAATCCTTGGAGATTTTTGGTATCTGGAATCGCTATGAACTCCGCTTTTCAGATCAAAAAGCCCAAGGCATTGTAGAGGAATACATTAACGGTGTAGATCTCGGAGAAATCGCAAGAGGGATCATCAATAAAGAAATCCAAGTCTATGATGGACTCACTCGCTTTGGAGCCTACAAACCTGATGAAAAATGGCAACGGCTCTTTGGAGGAGTCGAACCCTTAAAACTCTCCACCAACCCACAACCATACAGTATTGAGCGAACCATTCGCTGGCTGACCTATCAAGTTGCTAATTCCCTTGCACTAGTCACTGAAGCAGATAAAATCCTGCAAACAGAATATATGAAGATGATTCAGAACAGCGGAGAAATAACAGATCGAGGAAAGGCTATGTTACGACTTCTCAAATCCAATAAACACTATGAACACTAGAAAGGAAAAGCTATATGGAATACAAAGTTCAAATCAATTCACTAGAAAACTTTAAAGCTTGGTCTGGTGGACTAACCACCTTGAATACTGTCCGAGAACGTGGTGGAGTAGATACCCTAACCGTCATTTGTGAGGATATCTTCTCTGGTGATATACCAACTGAAGGGCAAATCAATGACTGGCTCTGGTTTGATTCTGATTTTATCTACCAAGCTTTAGGTTACGATGATCTACTTGAGGCTTCTTGAGATGATGAAGAAGATTTATCAAGCTGACTTTTTACTTCTTCCAGAACATGAATTCTGGTATATGTATATCATTTTAAGAAAAGGTAAGAACTTCTACTACGAATGTGCAGGTAGATGCACAGAAGATCTTCCAGATAGTAGAGGTTTTTACAACTATGAACATGCCTGTTTCACGCTAGATGGTCAAGTGTTGAGCATAAATAAGAAAATGCGTCCCTCACTCATTACATATATCCAAAAGATCATCAAAGACAATCAAGAAAAATTTAGAAAGGAAATTGAAATGGCCACTAAAACTATTTTTGAAAAGAAAGTCTCTCAAGTCACGAATGAATTGGGAGAATTACTTAAAAAGAAAGATCATAGAGAGGCTTGGACCAAGGCTGGAGAATTAAATAGTCTCCTTAAAAAAGAAGAAGCCAAGGATCTAAAGCCTGACTTGATCGAACAACTCCAAACTGAGCTACGAGGCTACTATTACATTAATGGCGAGATCGAAAAAGCCAATAAGCGCCTTTATGCAAAGGGCTCAAAGCTCATTGAACTCGCTGCTCTCTAAAAAGGAGGATCTATGGATAAAGCCAAACGCTACTTGCTTCAAGCAAAGGAATATCTCTCACACTTTAAAAAGGTGGAGAAAAAAGGAGGCCCACCAAAACTAAAAGTCACCAATAAAAAGACCGTCAATAGTGCAGTCATAGGAGGAATTTCTTTCCTCCTTTTGGTCGGTCTCTTGGGATCCTTTCGTGCTATCTCACTATCAAATAAAGTAGGAACACTACAAGCTCAAGTTGAGGCGACTAAAAAACAAAAGGCACAGCCAATGGAGTCTAGTAGAAAATACGACTACAAACTCCAATATTACCTGAATGATTATGTCTATGCTTACTTCACCCTCCCACAAGAAGGGGATAAGCAACAAGCTCAAGTCGAATACTTAAACAGCTTTTACAACTTCATTCCTGATGTGAAAGCTCAAGGTCAAGTTCGAAACCCTAGTGAGCTTCTCTATTCTCAGTTAGTGACTGTAGAAGGGAAGATTGCGACCTATAAGATCAAATACAAGGAAACGATCCGTCGGGATAATAACACGGAAGAAAAAGAAATTGTGACGGGTTTCAATATTCCATTTGATGAAAAAGATGGGAAATACTATATCTCCGGCCTTCCTTGGTTCTCTGCTATTGAATCCTCACAAGCTGGATACTTTAGTGAAGATGATAAGCTTCAACTAACCGCTAACGACCACTTTTCAGATGGTCAGCGTAAGAAAGTTGAAAAGTTCCTCAAGGTCTTCTTTACCAACTATACTACTAACCAAGACAACCTCAATCTGATTGCAAAGGATGTAGATATTATAGCCAATACCACCTTCAAAACGATTGATTATACCTATCTTAAAAAAGATGGTCAGAATCTAATTGCTTATGTCCAAGCAACCTTTGAGGTCGGAGGAACAACTCACTCGGAAAACTTCACCTTTACCCTATCGGAAAAAGAAAAGACCTACTATGTCACAAAACTAGAACACACCATTCCACTGAATTATGCAAATGATAAAGAATAGGAGAACTCTATGAATACAGACAATCTACGAACCTTCCTCCAAGGCGATGGAATTTGGATCCTAACAGCTATTGCCGTGCTCTTAGCGATCAAAGCCTGGCGAAACAGTTCTTGGCTTCAACTCTTCTCAGTCGTTGGTTTCTATGCCGTTATTGTTTCGATTGCGAAAGGACAAGATATCCTAAAAGCAGTCGGCTGGTTCCTGCGACTCTTCGGTATTGAATCAGGACTTTAAGTATGAATGAAGAAAGACTTTATGACTACAGTAAGGGCCTAAATGCTCCTTATTGGATCCAAGAAATTAAGACAAAAAAGGGCACTCGACTATGGTACTTTGCGACACCAATGCAGTTGTCCTTTTTCATTGTTTTTATCATCGTTTTTGTGGCCATGTTACTCTTTGGAGGATTTATCTTTGTGCCACTCGCAAAAATCACTCACTCAATTTCTCTCTTGCTCTATTGGTATCTTCCTTACAAATTGGCTAAATTTTATACGGAATACGAGCCTCACGGTAAAAAGATGCACGTCTTTATTGGAGATTACCTGATTTACTTTTGGGACTTTAAGATCAATAAAAAAGCTATCTACCATGAAGATCGGATAGAGCCTATAGAAGAAATTGTCTTTGAAAAAACAAATCTATAGAAAAGGAGGACCTATGAGTATTACTTTAACCTATCCTATTAGGGAAACACATGAAAATCTAGCTCTCAAAAAAGATCAAACAGTCGTGGCTTATTATCGTATTCCCAACACTCCTATCACAATTACGGATGATGAAAAAAAGGGCAAACACAAAATCACTGTTGCTCAAATGATGAAGAAGCTCCAGAAAAACAAGTTCTTTGAAATATCTCTGATCCCTAAAGACTATCTCTTAGAAGAGAAAATGCGGGACTTTTCAGATGCTCTAGCAGATGATAGTTTTGAACTAGGTGAAGAACTTCTTCTCTACACAGTGGATCGTCTAACAGATGAAATGGAAATCCCTTATCAGTTTGATTGGGTCGTTGGAGTGACCTTACGCAAACAAAATCATGGAGCGACTGTCAAAGACTTGGCCTATGAGAGCTTCAATGAGTTCTCAGAAAAAATTGCCAAGGGTCTTGGCTATGAATATGAGTTAAGCCCTACCTGGTATGAAGACTATAAAAGTGATGAATTCACAATTTTCCAAGCTTTCTCCGTCCTTCGGGCAAAACGGTTATCCAATGAAGAACTCTTTTATTACCAGCGGATGCAGTACCTTCGCTATATCCCTCACTACAAGAAGGAGGTGCTCGCTAATCGTGCTCAATTCAATATTACAGACACCTTGATTAAAGTCCTAAAAGGTGGCTTTCTCAAGCTAGAAAGCCCTTATGGATCTTCCTTTGTGACGATTCTTCCGGTGGGTAAATTTCCTGTTCAATTCAATGGTTTTCACCTGGGTGAATTTATCCAACGTTTGAACTTTCCAGTTGAGCTACGAATCAAGGCAGAATTCATTGATACCGGCAAGATAAAAGGTCGAATGGGACGATCGAATACACGTTACAGAAACATTATGGAAGAGGCAGAAAATACCGATACTGTCCAACAAGACGAGATCATCATGGGTTCCATCTCCCTAAAAGACTTAATGAAAAAAGTCGGAAACAAGGAGGATATCATCGAATATGGAGCCTATCTTATCGTCTCTGCTTCTAGTGTGAACCAACTCCGTCAAAGACGACAAGTGGTTTTAAACTATTTTGACGATATGGGAGTCGAAATTAGCGAAGCCTCTCAAGACGGACCTTATCTCTTTCAGGCTCTGCTCTATGGAGAAAACCTCCAAAAGAAAACTCGCACCTGGACACATATGGTCACAGCTCGTGGATTTTCAGAACTCATGCCTTTCACAAATACCTCTTCTGGAAACCGTATCGGTTGGTATATCGGCCGTGTAGATAACTGGACAGGACGTTGGGATAATATTGCGAAAGCTATTGATTCCTCAAAGAACATCGTCCTCTACAATGCGACAGTGGGAAATAAAGAAGATATCGCTGGAAAGATTACCAAGAATCCACATATCATTATTACGGGGGCAACGGGTCAAGGGAAATCCTTTCTTGCTCAGATCATCTTTTTAAGTGTAGCTTTGCAGAATGTTAAGACCCTTTATATCGACCCTAAACGTGAACTCAGAAATCACTATCAAGAAGTGATCAACTCACCTGAATTTGCACGTCTCTATCCTGAACGCAAGAAACAGATTGAGAACTTTAACTTTGTGACACTGGATAGCTCACTACCATCAAACCATGGAGTCTTAGATCCTATTGTCGTACTAGATAAAGAACAAGCTGTAGAAGTCGCAAAAAACATGCTTGAGTTTCTACTACAAGCCGTAGATGATGTCACAATGGACCAGAAAACAGCGATTACAGAAGCTATTAATGCGATTGTAGAAAAACGGGTCGCTGGTGAAAAAGTCGGCTTTAAACACGTCCTAAAAGTGCTTAGAGACTCCACTTCCTCTGAAATTGCTTCGGTTGGTCGTTATCTGACATCAATTGTGACGAACTCTATCTTGGAACTAGCTTTTTCAGATGGGACCACTCAAGGCCTTAACTATGAATCACGAGTGACCATCCTAGAGGTCAATAACCTCAAACTACCAAAGGACGATTCCACAAAAATTTCAGATCATGAACGCAACTCTATTGCCCTCATGTTTGCGCTTGGTGCTTTCTGTACACACTTTGGAGAACGAAATGAAAATGAAGATACCATTGAGTTCTTTGATGAAGCTTGGATTCTTATGAAATCCGCAGAAGGAAAAGCCGTTATCAAAAATATGCGTCGGATTGGACGCTCCAAAAATAATACCTTGGCACTAATTACTCAATCTGTACATGATGCAGAAAATGACGATGATACAACTGGATTTGGGACTATCTTTGCTTTCTATGAAAAGTCTGAACGGGAAGATATTCTAAAACACGTCAATCTAGAAGTCACTGAAAGTAATCTCGAATGGATTGACAATATGATCTCTGGTCAATGCCTATACTATGACGTGTATGGCAATCTCAATATGATTTCCGTACACAATATATTTGAAGATATTGATATGCTTCTAAAACCAATGAAAGCCACAGTATCATCAAGCCTTGAAAATAAATACGCTAGTTAGGAGGTGAATCCATGCAAGAAGCTTTTGACAAACTAAGAGGAGTCGATATCTTCTCTCTCAAGTCCTACATGGAGCCGACTGGGTTCGCTTCCTTTAACGGAGCTTGGGTTCTGATTAATGAACTTTTCGTCAACTTCTTCTTTTTCATTCTAAATGCAGTGGTAGGTTTCTTTTCTTTACTGATTCGAATTCTTGAAAAGATTGATCTATACTCCAACTACAAGAACTATGTCTTTAATGGAGCGATGAATATCTGGAAAGGATTCATTGGTTCAAGCTCTGGTGGAGTCGCAAAACAATCACTCGTTTCAATGTTACTTCTGATTCTAGCGTTCTATCTCTTTTATCAGTTTTTCTTTTCGAAAGGAGCTTTTTCAAGAACACTACTTCATGTCTTTCTAGTGCTCATCCTTGGCTTTGGTTATTTTGGAACAATCGCTGGAACATCAGGTGGGCTTTATCTACTAGATACCATTAACCATGTTTCCCAAGACGTCACTAAAAATATCACGAATATCAAGGTGGAGTATGGCAATAATAAATCCATTAAAATTGGCGATTCTATGGCAGATAGCTATATTGCAGAAACCTCTTATAAAGCTTATGTCTTTGTCAATACAGGTCAAGAAAATGGGAAATATAAGAATAGCCAAGATGGGAAACAAGAAACTTTTGACGATAGTAAGGTATTAGGAACAGGTGATAAGAATGGAAACTTTAAATCAGTAAAATCGAAAGATCGCAATAAGTATCTGGATGAACTAGGAAATGGAGCCAATGATGATGGTGAAAAGAACCGGTGGGTTTCAGCTATGCCTGACTTCATCTTTACTCGTATGTTTTATGTCATCTTCAAAATCTGTGAAGCCTTTGTATTAGCAATACCAGTTATTTTGATTCAAATGTTAAACGTTATTGCTCAGACACTCGTCCTGATGATGATCCTGCTTTTTCCAATTGTGCTATTGATGTCCTTTGTACCAAGAATGCAGGATCTGATTTTTGGAGTCTTGAAAGTCATGTTTGGTGGGCTTCTTTTTCCAGCTATCACGAGTCTATTAACTCTGTTAGTCTTCTATATTGAAAAAATGATCGAAAACATTGTCATTACAGGTTTTGATGGCATCCTTAAAACACTTCCATCTTTGATTATCTTTGGCCTTGTCTTTAAACTACTCATTTCAGTTGTATCAAAAGGACTTGTATATTTTCTTCTATGGAAATACAAAGCTGAACTGATTCAATTCATTCTTGGCTCTAAAGCACGAATGGTTGCGAATGATATTGGAAACAAAGTTGAAAAAGGGGTCTCAAAGACCAGGGAGGTGGCTTCACAAGTACCATCGAGAAGCCTTTCATCTGCTCAACACCTTGGGAACTTTGCCTTAGCAGGCGCTGGTTTCGGAGCTGGAATGGTGATGAATGCCAAGAGCCACTTCCAAAATGTCGGATCTTTCTTTACTAATAAGGAATCAGAGCACCAACCCGATGAAGTACTCCCAACGGAAACGCTTGAGACGCCAACAAATTCAGATACTCCTGAACCAAACATTCCGAAAACAAAGGCAATTCCTAAGAAGGTTAAACCAGTTGAAGAAAAAAGACCAACTCCTTCAATGGAATCCCCAATCACAGCGGAGTCAACATCAAGTTCAAGCGAGGAATTCCAAACTCTTAAAGAAGAATGGATTTCTCCATTTAAACAACTCCGCATTAATAATATTGAGCGCAAATTAGAGGAATATAAAGATCCTCAAGCTATGTACAAAGCCCAAGGATCCAATGCCTTCACTCGTGCTTATAGGAAAACCATGACACGAGATGATAAATTACGGACAAATATTGAACGAAGAGACCGATTAACAGAACGCTTAAAACAACTCAGAGGAGAATGATATGAATACCAAAATACGCTCAAGAACTTCTTTTTCAAGAGTTCTTGAAGAAACTCTTTATCAGGCCTACCAAGAAGGAAAACGCTCAGTCGATTTCCTTCTTTTATTTCCAGTCTCAGAACAAGAAAGAGACCAAATCATCCTACAAACTAAGTCCCATTCAGTAGTTTTAGATGCTAAATGGCGTTTTGGGACTGTCCTGTTCACTGCTTATATAAGACATTAACTAGAAAGGAGATTCGATGAAAAAACTAAAATGGTTTCTATTAGCTGGTCTCATTCCTCTCTTTCTACCAGTCCTTATTATCATTATCCTTATGGGGGCTGTCGGAGGTGGTGGAACGAATGGCTCGTCCCAATCTCAAAATGGAGTGACTTATGCGGATCACTGGTCAGATGGAGACCCTTATACTCATAACCTACTTGTTCATCGCTTCGGTATCACAGCAGAGCAATTAGACGGCTTTTTAGATACGTTAGGAATCTCCTATGATAAGAACCGAATTAATGGGAAAAAGCTCCTCGAATGGGAAGCTAAATCTAATCTTGATGTCCGTGGAATCGTTGCAATCGCACTGAATGAAAGTTCCCTTGGAACTGCTGGGGTAGCCACTAATCCTGGAGCCAATATGTTTGGTTTTGGAGCCTATGACTCCAATCCAGAATATGCCAATAACTTTAATGATGAAGTTGCTGTTGTTGGATTAACCCAGCAAACCATCATTGGAAATAAAAACCAAACCTTCAAAATTCAAGATGACAAAGCTAAAAAGTTTGCGAATGGAACACTCAATCCAGCAACTGATGGTGGGGTCTATTTCACAGATACCACCGGATCTGGAAAAAGACGTGCAGAAACCATGCAAAAACTGGATGCCTTCATTGATGAACATGGAGGAACACCAAAAGCTCCTGAACAAACTACAGGAAAAACTAGAGATGGTGGAGGAGTAACTTCAAATGATATACCCGTAGGTTACAGTCTGACAACAGCTATTGACACTACTGGCTATATTACAAGCACTTATCCATGGGGACAATGTACCTGGTATGTCTTCAACCGTGGAAAACAAGTTGGAGTCAACTTTGATCCATTTATGGGAAATGGTGGACAATGGATGAATAAGCCTGGTTTCACAATAACCCATACACCAACAGAACACTCTGCTCTATCATTTGCCCCTGGACAAGCTGGAGCTGATCCAATATACGGGCACATTTCATTTGTGGAACAGGTTAAATCAGATGGTTCAATTCTCGTCTCAGAGTGTAATGTAAAAGGATTGGGGATCATTAGTTACCGCACGTTTGATGCAGAAACTGCTAAACAATTTACCTATGTTTTAGGACATTAGAAAGGAATAGATATAGATGATTCAAGTTGTAGATAAAAATGATTTAATGGAATTGATTGGATATTCTGAAACACAAGCTAGTAAATTAATACGAAAGGCTAAAAGCCAGCTTGTACAAGAAGGATTTGAATGGTATAAGAATAAACGTATTGGACGTGTACCGATTATTACAGTTGAATCCATTCTTGGTTTTCAAATACAATTAAAAAATGATATAATTGAGGAGAACCTTCAAAGCGCTGTCATGACTGAAGGAGAAAAATAGCATGGCGGTAATAAAACAGGACGATGGACTGTGGCTAGTTGATATTAGTGATGGTAAAAGTTCCTTAACGGGCAAACGTATACGACATCGCAAATCTAATTTTTTAACAAAAAAAGAAGCAGAGGAATATGAGGCTTATTACCGTATCCATAAGTTAAATCAGATACAGAATACACAAAAACTCACCATTTCCTCTCTTTATGTAATGTTAAAAGAAGAAGATGAGCTTCGTGGAAATAAAAGAGGTACAGTAGATACCCAGAACTCATATTATACCCAATATGTATCGCGATTCTTTGAAAATGCTGATATGTCTTCAGTTACCATTCAAGATGTAAAAAAATATCGAGATTGGTTGATTGAACAGCCTAGTGTAAAAGGTGGCACACTTACAGCAACGCATATTAACCAACAAATGATTTTTGTTCATAAGTTGTTTGATATCGCTATTTCAAAAGGTTTTAGACAGGATAATCCATGTGATGCTATTCGGAAACTTCCAGAAAAGCATAAAGAAATGTCTTACTATACTCCTGAACAATTCAAGGAGTTTGAGTCCTATTTCGAAGAAAGTGAATATCCTTTTAAACTTCTATATCGTGTACTCATGTTTACGGGAATTCGTATGGGAGAGGCACTTGCCTTAACTTGGAGAGATGTTTTTCTTGACGAGGGATATATTAAGATCCGTAAGTCAGCCTATTATCGCAATGGAAAAACACATATTGGATCTGTAAAGACAACTCAATCAAACAGAGAAATCTACATCCATAAAGCTTTTGTGGATGAGTTGAGAACTTGGAAATCAGTTCAAAGTCAGAAGCTGTCTAAGTTAACTGATTCAACAGATGATTTACAGATTTTCCAATTTTCAGGGGAACCTATGACTGCTCCAAATGTCTCTAACTTTAGAGCATCATTCAAGAAACGATTGCCAAAAGACTTCAAATTGATTCGAAACCATGATTTTAGGCATTCACATGTGGCCTTTTTAATTAATCAGGGATTGAGGAGAGGAGAAGGAAAGGATTATATCTTTTTCACTCTAATGAAACGACTAGGACATAGTTCTATCAATACAACAATAAATATCTACTCACATTTGTTCCCATCACAACAAAAAGAAGTCGCTAACGCTTTTGACGATTTTTAGAAAAATGGGCAGAAGTGGGCAGTGAAAATTAAGCAATGGGGTCTAAACCCTTGATACGAAAGGAATCTAGAAAATATTATGATGAATATGCAAAATATGATGAAGCAAGCTCAAAAATTGCAAAAGCAAATGGAGCAAAGCCAAGCGGAATTAGCCGCAACTCAATTTGTAGGGAAATCTGCTCAGGATTTGGTTGTTGCAACTCTTACAGGTGATAAGAAGGTTGTTTCCATTGATTTCAATGCTGCAGTGGTCGACCCAGAAGATACAGAAACGCTTTCTGATATGACGGTGCAAGCCATCAATGCTGCCATTGAAGAAATTGATGCTGCAACCAAGAAAAAACTCGGTGCTTTCGCAGGGAAATTACCATTTTAAGCTAAGGAAGTTTTCATTAACTCAAAAGAGGCTCAGTTTTGAGCCTTTTTTCAGATTGAAGACAAAGTCATATTAAAAACTTTCCTTGGGTGAGTACGGACGTCAGCGAACTTCTTCGAAGTTCCAAGACTAATTATTGAGCC
>ERZ773203.463-NODE-463-length-22475-cov-44.022926_pt1 | contig 22475 bp, 20 predicted proteins | sample MGYA00580529_ERZ773203 | MGnify/ENA primary metagenome ERZ773203 (study PRJEB29015, sample SAMEA2738176) | human oral metagenome | biome: human oral; feature: human-associated habitat; material: saliva | place: China | collected 2177 ... | reverse complement strand
CGCCAGGTGCCCAGCCCGCGCTGGACCACGTCTCGCTGGAGGTGGAACGCGAAGAATTCGTGTTCCTCGTCGGCAAGTCGGGTTCCGGCAAGTCCACCTTCCTCCAGCTCGTCATGCGCGAGATGAAAGCAACCAGCGGCAAGGTGTGGGTGCTCGGCAAGGACGTGTCCAAGCTGTCCACCTGGGCAGTGCCGAAGCTTCGACGTCAGATCGGCACGGTCTTCCAGGACTTCCGCCTGCTGCCCTCCAAGACCGTGTACGAGAACGTCGCGCTGGCCATGCAGGTGATCGGCAAGCCTCGTCACGCCATCGAGACCTCCGTCCCCGACGCCCTGGACCTCGTGGGCCTGTCGGGCAAGGAATCGCGCCTGCCGCACGAACTCTCCGGCGGTGAGGAACAGCGCGTGGCCATCGCCCGCGCCATGGTGAACCGTCCCGAGCTGCTGCTCGCGGATGAGCCCACCGGCAACCTCGACCCCGAGACGTCGCTGGGCATCATGCGACTGCTCGACCGAATCAACCGCACGGGCACGACCGTCGTCATGGCGACCCACGACGCCACCATTGTTAACCAGATGCGCAAGCGCGTCATCGAACTCGAGGCCGGCGACGTTATCCGCGACCAGAACCGCGGCGTCTACGGGGCCGGGAGGTAAAGAGAGTGAAGCTTCGTTTTATTTTCTCCGAGGTCGGTAAGGGCCTGTCGCGTAACCGCGCGATGAGCGTGGCCGTCATCCTCGTGACCTTCGTGTCCCTGCTGTTCGTCGGCATTGCGGGCCTGACCCAGATGCAGGTGTCCAAGATGAAGTCGGAGTGGTACGACAAGATCGAGGTCACGGTCTACATGTGCGCGATCAACGACGCCGCCCCGAACTGCAACGCGACCGAGGCGACCGAAGCGCAGATCGATGCCGTGCGCCAGAAGCTGGCCTCCTCCGAGATGACGCCCTACGTGGCAACCGTCTACGAGGAGACCAAGGAAGAGGCATACGAGAACTTCAAGCGCCTCAACGGCAACGACGCGCTCACGCAGTGGACCACGCCGGACATGCTCCAGTTCGCGTTCCGTATCAAGCTGGTCAACCCCGAGCAATACTCGGTGGTCAAGGAAGAGTTTTCCGGGACCGCCGGCGTCTCCGAGGTCCGCGATCAGCGTGAGGTCGTCGAACCCCTGTTCCGCGTGTTGGGTGCCGCCCGCACGGCCGCCCTGGGACTCGGTGCAATCATGGTCGTCGCGGCGATCCTGCTGATCTCGACGACGATCCGCCTGAGCGCGATGAGCCGCGAGCAGGAAACCCAGATTATGCGCTACGTGGGTGCCTCGAACCTGTTCATTCAGGCACCCTTCATGATCGAGGGTGCGCTGGCCGCACTGGTGGGCGCAGCCTTCGCAATCGGCACCCTGTTCGCGGGTGTGCACTTCGTCGTCCAGGGGTGGATGGCTCCCGCCTTCAAGTGGACGAACTTTATTGGTATGGGCGAGGTGGCAATCATGACGCCAATCCTCGTCCTGGCCGCGGTGGCGCTGGCGATTATCGCGTCGGCTTTCTCGTTGGCCAAGTACACGAAGGCGTGAGTCTCATGTTCCGTTCTCTTCGTCGTCCCCGTCGCGGCGTGGTCCGCGCAGGTGCCCTGGCCCTCGCGTTCGCGTCGTTCATCGCGATGAGTCAGACGCTGCCCGCGCGCGCGGACGACGACCGTGACGCAGCTGCGAACGCCGCCGCGGAGGCGCAGGCGACGGTCAATGCCCTGCAGTCTCAACTCGAGGGTATCGATGCATCGCTGGCGCAGGTCTACATCGACCTGCAGAACCTCAATGCTCAGATCCCGGAAGCTCAGACTGCCTACGACAACGCAGTGGCCGACTACGACAAGAAGTCTCGCGAACACACGACGATCCTGGGGGAGCTGAGTGCCGCGAAGGGCGAGCAGACCCGCATCGACGATTCGCTGAACGACGCGACCACGCAGGCTGACGATTCGCAGCGCGCGATCGCCGACCTGGTGCGCCGCAAGTACCGCGATGGCAACGTCGATCCGGTCGCGGTGGCCCTGACCTCGGGCGGCACCGAGTCCATCACGGAGCGCGCCGCAGCGGCCGACATGGCACTGCGCACGGAGAACCAAACCATGACCTCGGCCCTGGACGTGTCCTCGTCCCAGCGCACCCAGTCCACGCGCCAGGGCGCGATCACGGATCGTATCGCTGACCTCGAGGAGAAGGCCGCTCAGGCGGAAGCGGACGCGCAGACCGCGAAGGACGACGCTGACGCGAAGCTTACCGAGCTCAACGACCTGAAGGATCAGGCATCTGCCAAGCAAACCGAATGGGACGCTCAGAAGGGCCAGGTCCAGGCCTCCCTTGACCAGGCTGAGGCCGACTATCAGGCGCGCAGCGATGAACTGGCGGCCATTGATGCGGCGAACCAGGCCACGGGCGTGTCCTACACGTCGTCCTCGGGCTTCCGTAACCCGCTCGACATCCCGATCGTCGTCACCAGCCCCTTCGGTATGCGCTACCACCCGGTGCTGGGCATCATGAAGGGGCACTCGGGCACCGACATGGCGGCCGACTGTGGCACGATCATCCACGCTGTTGCATCGGGCTACGTCAGCGCGGTGTCCGCTGACGTGTCGGCGGGTAACTACGTGGATATCAACCACGGCATTGTCGGCGGCAACTCAGTCATCACGGAATACCTGCACATGCAGGCCCAGTACGTGTCCCCCGGACAGTACGTGAACGCGGGCGACGCGCTGGGCGAGGTTGGCTCGACCGGCTACGCGACCGGATGCCACCTGCATTTCGGTGTTCTTGAGAACGGAAACTATGTTGAACCGATGGATTACCTGTAATCCGGGTTAGGATAGACCCTCGTAGCGTTTTCGCTGCGGGGGTCTTTCCTGTGTGAGCAGGGAAACGAGTCTGGAGGGAGGCAGGTCATGCCCAAGGAATGGAAGAAGCCCAAGCCTACGGAGGGGCAGCGTGCCAAGGCTGCCTCCGACGCGAAGAAGACGATTGCCCGTAACAAGAAGGCGCGCCACGACTACACGATTGAGGACACCTGGGAGGCCGGTCTGGCTCTCATGGGGACCGAGGTGAAGGCGCTGCGGATGGGGCGCGCCTCGCTCGTGGACGCGTGGGTGGAAATCAATGGGGGAGAGGCATGGCTGTACGGTGCCAACATCCCCCTGTATTCGCAGGGCTCGTGGACGAACCACGCGCCCACGCGCAAGCGCAAGCTGCTGCTGCACCGCGCGGAGATCGAGCGCATGCAGGATCGCGTGGCCGCGAAGGGCTACACGATTGTGCCCCTGGAGCTGTACTTCATTGGCGGGCGCGTCAAGGTCGAGGTTGCCCTGGCTAAGGGCAAGCAGGAGTGGGATAAGCGCCAGGCGCTGCGCGAGAAGCAGGATCAGCGCGAGGCCGAGCGTGCGATGCGCCGCTACGTGAAGCAGGCCCGCCGGTAACGGAAAGAAGGCGACCCTGTGCGAGGTTCCGTCAGGATTTTTCGTCGTGATCTTCTGAGGCTGGTCACCGTCCCAGCCGCTTGGATCGTCATCATCGGTATGGCGTTCGTCCCCGCGCTTTATGCGTGGTTCAACATCGTGGGGTTCTGGGACCCTTACGCTCATACGTCGCAGATCCGCGTGGCCGTGGCCAACGAGGACGAGGGGGCGACGAAGGACGGACTGGGCACCGTCAACGTTGGCGCTTTGCTGTCGAATCAGCTGCGGCAGAATGACCAGCTGGGCTGGCACTTCGTGAGCGCGGACGAGGCTCGCTCTGAGGTCGAGCACGGCGAATCCTACGCCGCTTTCGTCATCCCGGCCTCGTTCTCCTCTGATCTGACGGGCATCGTTGACGGCACGTACGTCAAGCCGAACATCCAGTATTACGTCAACGAGAAGAATAGCGCGGTGGCCCCGAAGATTACGGGGGCGGGTGCGACGGCGCTGGATCGGAAGATCAACGCGACGTTCGTGTCCACCGTCGCCAAAGTGCTGTCCGACAAGGCGTCCGAGGCCGGGGTCGGCATCGCAGATCAGGCTGACACTGCGCGTGCGGACCTGGTGTCCTCGCTTGGGGAGGCTTCGACGAAGGCGCAGAACGTGTCGGACACCCTGTCGGGCATGGGGGAGACGATTGACTCCGCGAAGGGCTCTGTCGCCTCGGCTCGTACGACGCTGGGCGACCTCGATACTGCGGCGGGTGACCTGTCGGCGTCACTGGACACGGCCGACGCACTCGTCACCGACGCGCGTACGTCGCTGGCTGATTTCTCTGGCGACATGGGGTCGGTCCTGGATGGGCTATCGACCAATACGTCGGACGCGCTGGCCGACCTGTCGACAGACGCGGGCAGCCTCGACGGTGCCGTGCAGGGGGCGACGGGCAGGCTTGATGGTCTGCTCGTCGAAGGCAACTCGATCAACACGACGGTTGGCACGATTCTCAGTGATCTGGACACGGCGGGTGTCGGGAATCTTCCTGGCGCGGGTACGGCCCTGACGGATCTGACGAACAACAACACGTCGCTGTCGACTGCGATTACCGACCTGACGACTCTGAACACGGACCTGTCTGCGTCCTCGACGTCGATTTCCACGGCTCTCACGTCCGCGTCGACCGCCGCCAACTCCGTGCAGACGGCCGTGTCGAACGCGCGAGCGGGCGTGAGTGGCCAGGTTCCTACACTCTCGACGGCTATCGACGATTTTTCGAGCGCCTCCTCGTCGATGCGTTCGTCGCTCGATACTCTGCGCGGCCAGCGTGACCAGGTGTCGACGCTGCTCGATCAGTTGGATTCGCTGCTCGACGACGCGAAGACTGCCACATCGAACAGCGCGACTAACGTGGGCACCATCAAGACGGACCTGGATAGCGTGTCCACGGATGTCTCGTCGATCGCGTCGTCGAACACGCTGCGTGACCTGGCGACCTCGCTGGGGACCAACGCGGAATCGGTTGCTTCCTTCATGGCGTCGCCGACCTCGATCCAGACGCAGGCAGTGTTCCCGGTTGCCGCCTACGGGTCGGCGATGGCACCCCTGTTTACGAACCTGGCGCTGTGGATCGGCGCGTTCTCCCTCGTTCTTCTCCTCAAGCTCGATGTCGACGAGGAGGGGATAGGCCCCGCCTCCTCGGCCACCAAGTACGTGGGCCGGTGGATGCTGCTCGCCTTCTTCGGCGTCATCCAGGCGCTTGTCGTGTCGATCGGTGACCTGATCATTGGCGTGCAGACCGTCTCTCGCCCGACTTTCGTGGGGACGTCGATCATTATTTCGATGGTCTACGTGTCGATCGTCTACATGTTTGCGACGTGCTTCCAGCACATCGGTAAGGGCCTGTGCGTCGTCATCATGGTCATGCAGATTCCCGGCTCTGCCGGCCTGTACCCGATTGAGATGCTGCCGTCCTTCTTCCGTTTCTTGCATCCGGTGCTCCCTTTCACTTACGGGATTAAAGCGATGCGCGAGACGGTGGGCGGCTTCTACCGGCACGAGTACCTCTTGGCCCTGGGGGCGCTCGGCGTTCACGCGCTGGTCGCATTCGTCATTGGGCTGGCGTTGCGCCCCTTCCTGGTCAACCTCAACGCGATGATCACGCGCGACCTAGCGTCCTCGGGCCTGTTCGTGGCCGAGGCGACGCGTGTGCCCTCCAACCGCTACCGCCTGACTCAGATTGTGGCGGCCCTGGCTGACCACGAGGGCTTCCAGCGTTCGGTGTCGGCGCGTGCTGCTCGCTTCGAGCGCCGTTACCCGCGCATGAGGCGCGGTGCCATCGTGCTGGGTGTGCTCGTGCCCGCTGCTCTCGCGGTCCTGTCGGTCACGAACGCCGCCGAAGTGCCGGTCGTGCTGGGTGCGTGGATTGTGTGGGTCCTGGCCGTCATCACGTTCCTGATCGGCTTGCAGTACCTGCGTGAGGCTCTCGAGCGCCAGCAACTGCTCGGTGCCATGGAAGAGAGCGATGTGCGTACACTGCTGACTCGCCGCGTCAAGGGGGCTCGCTCGCGAATCGCGCTCGGCGCAGCCGCCGTGAGCGCGTCGATCTCCTCTGCCCTGGCGGCGTCGCTCGCACAGTACGACGCCGAGCACGCTTCCGAGAAGACCGAGGACGAGGCCTCCACGGGTTCCGTCGATGTCGCATCCTCAGCGCAGGGGAAGACGACCGACGAGGCCGACTCCGACCTCGTGGGTGAGGAACGGACAGCGGAAGGTGACGAGACCGACGAGGTGGACCCCGGCCTCGTGGGTGAGGAACGGACAGCGGAAGGCGACGAGACCGACGAGGCGGACCCCGGCCTCGTGGATGAACCTGACGCTGCCGAGGACGAGGAGGACGCGAAGTGAGAACCATCTGGGCTATCTACCGCGCGGATCTGCGCCGGGCGCGCCGCTCACTCATCGCACTCGTCGTGATCTTCGGACTCGTCGTCATTCCCTCTCTGTTCACGTGGTTCAACGTCGCGGCGTCCTGGGATCCCTTCGGCAACACGCGCTCCCTGCGTATCGCTATTGCGAACACGGATGCGGGATACAAGTCCGATCTGGTGCCACTGCACATCAACATCGGCGACCAGGTCGTCTCTGCTCTGCGCAAGAACGATAAATTCGACTGGGTAATCGCCTCGGAGGAGGCGGCGGTCGAAGGGACACGCTCGGGCGACTACTACGCGGCCATTGTCATCCCCGAAGACTTTTCGAAGGACATGCTGACCTTCTTCGACGGGGAGGCTTCGAGCGCGCCCATGACGTACTACGTCAATGAGAAGAAGAACGGAATTAGCCCGAAGCTCGCAGGCCAGGGAGCCGAGTTCGTCAGCGCGCAGGTGAACCAGACCTTCGCGCAGACTCTCGCCGAGGTTGCGCTGGATACGGCCTCGTCGATGGGGGACGCACTGTCCTCGACGACCGCGACGGGGGCCGTCACCACGCTCGACAACCGCGTGCAGTCAGTGGCCACGCGCCTGCGTACCGCCGCCGACAGCGCGGACGCGTACGCGGCGCTGGCCAGTTCTTCGCTGACACTCATCGATTCGACGACGACGCTCGTATCCGGTGTGGGGACCGCGAAGTCCTCCGCGCAGTCAGCCGTCGGCAGCGCCGACTCCGGAGCGACGGGGCTGACCGCCGCAGCCACCGGTGCGATTGCCTCCGTGTCCAGCGCCATCGACTCATCCAAGACGGAGCTGAACACGCTGTCCACCTCCGTGGAGAACGTGTATTCGACGGCGTCGACCAACGCAACCGACGCCTCAGCGTCGCTGCGTTCGCAGGCCGACGTCCTGGATTCGCACGCGACCACCTACGAGAACATCAAGAAGACACTCAAGGACTTGCCAGGCTCGCCCGTGTCCCAATCCTCCCTGGATAGGCTGCAAAGCGCGGCCGACCGGCTGCGCACCCTGGCGACCAACCTGCGTGACGCTGCGACCGACCTCGACACGAAGACCACGGACGCGCAAACCAATCACGACAACATCACCGCCCTGATCGCCGACGCAAACCAGGCTGTCGACGACCTGTCAGCCGACTACGACAACGACCTGAAGCCGAAGCTCGACTCCCTGGCCTCGACCCTGTCGTCGGCGCAGACATCCCTGTCCTCCGCGCGTTCTAGCTTGTCTTCCTCGGTCTCCACGGCCTCGGATGGCGGCGACAGTGCGCGTGAAAAGCTCACGAGCTTGCATGACAATCTGACGTCGGCGGCTTCGGACATGCGCGATTCCGCCGGGAAAATGGATTCGCTGCACGCCTCCATCAAGGAGGCCCAGGACAGCGGCGATCTGACGACCCTGAAGGACATCATCGGGAATAATCCCGAGGCGCTGGCCGCCGCCATTGCCGCACCCGTCGGCGTCGATACGATTCCCGTTTATCCGGTGGCGAACTTCGGCTCCCAAATGGCACCCATGTACTCGATCCTGGCCCTGTGGGTCGGCTCCGTCCTCATGGTTGTATCCATCCGCTCTGACGTGACCGACGAGAACGCCGCTGAAGGTCTGCCCGAGGACGATCCGCTGCGCGCGACGTTGACCGCTTCCCGGATCCGCCTGGCTTCCGGGTACCTGGGGCGCTACCTGATTTTCGGGACGATTGCGCTGACACAGGCGACGCTGATCGGGCTAGGCGACCTGTATTTCCTGAAGGTTCAGCACGTCCACCCGCTGGAGTTCATGGGCACGCTGTGGCTGACCGCCGTCGTGTTCTCGTTCCTCATGTACACGCTCATCGCGACGTTCGGGAACGCTGGTAAGGCCCTGGGCGTGCTGCTCCTGGTCCTGCAGATTTCGGGTGCTGGGGGAGCGTTCCCGCTGGCGATCCTGCCGTCCTTCTACTCGTCGATTTCGCCGTTCCTGCCGGCTACCCACGCGATGACGGCGCTGCGCGCGTCAATCGCCGGATATGCGGGCCACGAGTACGGGGATGCCATGTGGCTCCTGGCCTCCTTCATCCTGTTCGCGGCGTTCCTGGGGCTGGCTTTGCGCCCACTACTGGTGCGCGGCAATCGGCGGATGGTGGCCAAGCTGGAGTCCACGAAGCTCCTGTAGGACAGCGGTGCTCGTAGGGACGAGGCCTGCGCGTGTTCGCGGGGACCTCTTTCCTCGTGCGATGGGTTTTCTGTCTTGACGGCGTACGTGGGACGGTTGTATGCTGATGTGTCCGACGGTCTGCGGTAACGCTGGGCGTCGGGGAGTTGAAAACTCAAGAGGGGATGATCGGTTTCGACAGTGGTCGTCGATCGAAGTGAAGCGAGCCGAGAATGTACGCTCAACTCGTAAACGATGCGTGCAAACTAATAGGTGCCGAACAGAATCGCACCGACTACGTTCTCGCTGCCTGATATCGCAGCCTGAACCTTTAGTCCGTCAGCCCGGGAGTTGCTTCCGGCCCGGTGTCTGGCGTCGTCTAGGGAGCCACTGGGAGTCGCCCATGTTGGTGGGGCGCCTCCGACACTCAATCAACTGAGCCCATCCGGCGGTGAGTCTACGCAATGCCGGGGGCCGAGAAATAAAACCGTAGACTGCGCTCGGAGAAGAATTCGGGGCCGGCTATTGGACGGGGGTTCGATTCCCCCCATCTCCACCTGAGGGGGAAGTGTCGAACTCTCGCTTTCGAGCGTAGGTTCGCACTTCCCCCGCTCTGTATCCGCTGGTGAGCGCTTCTTCTAGCTCCTCGAACTCGATGGGCGCTGCGCTGTCGTGGAAATAGGACGCGATGACGATCTGCTCGCGCCCGATGAATACCTTGTCCACAAAGTACTCAAACAGCTGGTCGCGGGTCTCGGGTGTGTCAATGGTGGCCTCAGCGAAGCGCTTGTAGAACGCACCGATGCTCGCCTCATCCTCGTAAAGTGTGGCCTTCACATGCTCGGCCTGGATCGCTGCGTCAAGCTCACGCTTTTGCTCTTCCAGGGAGCGCATGGCTTCGGCGGTGGTCTCGTTGAAGATGCCTTGGGAGATGGCCTTGACGAAGTTGGCGAGCTTCTTTTCCACGTCTGCGCGCCGAGCTTCCAATGCCTTGAGGATGTCATCTCCACGCCCATGGGTCTGCTGGTAATGATCGGCTAGATCAACAGCAAGCGAGGCTAGCATCTCAGGGTCTGCGAGGAAAGAGGCGACGATCTCCTCAATCCGTACCTCGATTTCATCCTTGCGAACGGTCTTGGCTGAGCACTTCTTTTTGCGCTGATTGAGGCAGTAGTAATACCGATATGTCTTGCCGGTCTTCGAGGTGCCCGAGACGCCCTCCATCGGCCCGCCGCAGGTGAGGCAGTACGCCCTGCCTGTGAGCCAGTAGTCGGGTGCGTTCTCGCCTTGAGCAGCGAGCTCGGCTTTGGTCTTCGCCCCACGACGCTTGTTGATCGCGAACCGGCGTTGGACTTCATTAAACGTGAGGTCATCAACGAGGCGAGGCATCCCGTCCTCATGGACGTGCTCGCCATAGGCGTACTCGCCAATGTAGGCGCGATTCTTGAGCATCTTGTTGAGATTCTTCGGCGTGAACCTGTATCCGCGCGTTGTACGGATTCCCTGGGCGTTCAGCTGGTCACAGATTTTCTGCATGGACACGCCCGAGGCGTAATCGTGGAAGATCTGCGTGACGATGGGAGCCGTCTCCGGGTCCGGGATGTAGCGCTTGTCCTGGTCCACAGTGAAACCGAAGATCTTGTGGCCGTTGGAGAGGGCTCGCTCGGCGTTGTAGCGCTGGCCTCGTCGGATGTTAGCTGAGAGCTGGAGTGAGTAGTACTCGGCGAATGCATCTGCGACCCCCTCCATGAGCACCGAATCGGGCGAGTCTGTGGGTGAGATCCCTTCGATGTAGTGGACACGCGCTCCGACGGAGCGGATCGCCTGCTTGACGAGGAGCAGCTCGGCGCGGTCGCGAGCAAGGCGGTCGTTCTTCCATACCGCGACGTAGGCAGGCTTGATCTTGGGCAGCTCGCGGAGCATCAACTGATAGCCCGGCCTGTCTGCGTTGGTGCCGGTCTTCGCCGCGTCTTCGTACTCATTGACTACGACGAGACCCTGTGACTTCGCCCAACGTTGCACCATCTCACGTTGCTGCTCGATGCTCGCCTCGTTCTGCGAGGAGGATGAATACCTGTAATAGGCAACGACCATCTGGTTGTCGTTGTATTCGGAATGTAGCTTCACCTCATTACCCCCTCAACAGTTCGCAGTGATCCACCTGGCAATGATTTTACCGTTCAATGCGTCTCTATTCTCAGGCGCACAGCACTTCTCCCCGAGCCTGCTCTAAGGCGATGGCTCGGGGAGAAATGAAAACGTGACTACTTCTTGAGCCAGTTCCCAGACGAATCTTGCTGGTAGCCGTCCACCCCAGAGTCGGTGATGGTGATTTTTCCATCTTTCATGACGGTGAACCGGAAGCTGGCGAAGCTTTCTGGTGAAAAAGAATCCGACTTGCTCATCCAGAAGCTTGAAAAGTCAGTGTCCCTCGACGAGTCGGAAAACGGCTTAACTGCACACTCCATCACATCGGTGATGACCGACGCATCGTCGCTCATATACCTACCCGGTTCCGGTGAAGCCTCATTAAGTTCACTGAGCGGCTTCGCGTTCTCGCGCTTCAACAGCGTGGCCGTTGGATCGCTCTTCGGCGTACTCGCGCTCAGCTCGTCCTTGAGCTTCTGGACGCCCGCGTTGAAGGCGTCGACGTCAAAGCCTTCAAGGCCGATGTCTTGCAGGCGTGCGTCGCGGTCCGGGCCAGCAGGCATCTTCAAGATGAAACCCCTGTCTGTGGCCAGCAGCTCCTTAACGCCCATGGATGCCCCTGAATCCTTCAGGAGCGCATCAAGACGCTGGCCGGCTTCGTCGCTGCTTGCCCAGAGGTCGAGCAGTGACATCGACTGATAGTCGACCTTCTTGGGTGCCGAAAGAGTCTCAACCGCGCCCTTTGCGAAGGTACGAGTGACATCGACCGCGCAGTACTTCGCAGAATCCAGTTTGTGGGCCTTCAAGTCCACAGCTGTGACGAGCAAATTATCCGCGTCCGCTCCCATCGCATCAAGGAGGGGCTTCGGGAGCTCCACGTGGATGCTGTCGACAGGCCCGAGGGTGCCACTGAAGGTGAAGGTCTGGTTGCTGTCGGGGGAGTGGTTGGCTCCATCCGATGGGGACGAAACTCCTCCAGAGCAGCCACTGAGCAGAGCTCCTGCTGCTAGTAGGGCGATGAATGAGAGATGTCGTTGGCTCATGAGAGCTCCTTCGTTGTGCTCGTGTCTCAGGCGAACCTACGAGGCATGATACAACAGGCCTGGTGTATAGGGTGTTCTTTCGCAGGCCTGTTTCACATGATGGAAGTCATGGTATGGAGTAATGAGGAGGCGAAGCGGCTTGCCGTGGCCCTGAAGGCGGCGCGAATAGAACGTGGTTTCTCTCAGGAAAAGCTGGCTTTTGGGGCAGGAATCACAAAAAATCAAATGCAATTGCTGGAGGCTGGACGTGCGTCAGGTCGAAAAGGTGAAACGGGCTGCTCCAATCCTCAAATGGCGACAATTTACGGACTTGCCAAGGCTCTTGACCTTACTGTTGCAGAATTGTTCGAGAGAGCTGGGCTCTGATAACTTCCAAGACTGCGCTCTGGCGGACGCAATAAGGTAAAACTGCACAGCGCCCCTGCGGGGCGCAAGATTATCTTCAATCGTGCATGACCTCGTGGGGAAGGTGAAGGGTGGAGGCCTGCCCTTGGTACCCACCGAGAGTTCCATGCGACTTGTAACGCTTCTATCCATGTTGTAACGCCTCTGTAACGCCTAAATCGCAAACGTGTTACACCTTTTTGCCTGATAATTCAGCTGAATCTCCATTTTGTAACGCTGTAACGCTCAAGACCCAAAAACTTCTCTATATATATGTGCACACGTGTTGGGGTCTGATTATCTTCTGCGCGCGACACTTTTAAAAATCAGGCGTTACAGCGTTACAACACGCAGTATTAGAGTCGTTTTGCCTGGTAAACCAATGTTTCAGGTTGTAACGCTCGGTCTTTAACAAGCGTTACACAGGCGTTACAAGCGTTACGCGAAGTGTTACAACATGTACTGCCTGAGGTGCTGACCTCACCCTCCTTTCCCACCTCACGTGCTCGATGCAGAGTGATAGGTCTCGCCGATCCGGATGAATGTTGTCGTCGCCCCGAAGGGGCGCTAAGGGGCGTTGCTCGCGTAGCGAGCTCGCCAAGTGGTTGAGCATCTAAGAACTCTCACGCCGGGAGCGCGGGTCGCAATGCGACCCCGAGCTGCTTGCTGGAGGTGAGGTCGTTTGTGAGCGTCCTTACCCGAGTGGACTGCCCGGCCTCACCTCCACCTACTCGGGAGGTTGAAATGATTACTCAAACTACTGTTCGTCCATCGGTCTGGATCGGCTGCCTTGCCTGCTATAACGCGGGTGTACTTAATGGACAGTGGTTCCCTGCAGAAGATTCCGATGAGGTTACGCCTGATGACCTGCACCAGAACCCCACAGATCATGAAGAGCTATGGGTCTTCGATCACGAGGGGTTCCCCGTCGGAACCGGCGAGATGTCGCCCACCACTGCTGTGCTTTGGGGTGAGCTGTTCGATGAGGTCGGGGAAGTGCAGTGGCCTGCATTGCTCGCCTGGGTGGAAACCGGCTGCTACGTCGCAGGCGGCGATAACCTGCCTAGCGCGTCCGACTTCGAGGAGAGGTATTGCGGTTGCTGGGAGTCGTTCGCTGACTACGCTGCCCAGCTGGCTGAGGATATCGGCTTAACTGACGGATGGCCTGAGGAGGCGCAGCGCTACTTCAACTGGGAAGCGTGGACTCGTGACCTCAAGTTCGACTACATGGTTGCCGACGCGCCTGATGGTGAGGTCTTTGTCTTCTCGAACTACTGACTTCTAGCCTGCCCCGGGCCATCCGTGCGGTGGTCGGGGTCTCATTCTTGCCCGAGCGCATGTCCGAGATTGACCGATTGCGGACATGTGGAAGGATGATTGTATGGGAAACGAAAAAAGTACCGATCAGTTTGTTCGTGACATGCTGAGGGATATTGGTTTTAGTCGTCCCTGGGAGCAGAGTCTCAATGGCGCTCCTCAGTACCTGTACGACGCAATGGAGGGTGCCTCGAAGGGGCTTGGCGGCGGTCGAGGCAAGCCTGAATTTGTCGTTGAGTCCGGTGAGTTCATCGTCGTGATCGAAGATAAGCCTCGTGCCGATGAGATTGTGAAGCTCACTGATGATGGCGAGGTTGACCTGGAGTTCCCTGCTCGAAAAGACTTCGCATTGAATGGTGCTATCCACTATGCTGAGTTTTTTGCCGCTAGGACCGGCAAGAAGGTTTTCGCCATTGGCGTAGCTGGCAGTGAGCAGCACAATGTCATTCAAGTAGCTTTCTCCGCTCCTCAGCGCGTACCGAAGGTTCTCGATAGCCAGATTGATACCTTTACAAGCTTTGCTCCGGAGGCTATCGACGAGTTTTATCGAGTAGCGGTACTTGGTGAACTTCCGCAAGAGGAAAAGAACGTTCGGGAGATTCGTAAGGTTGCAGCAGAACTCCACGAAGGTATGCGTAACTATGCCTCCCTGGAAAATGAGCACAAAGCAACCTTGGTTTCCGCTATTCTCCTTGCGCTCAAGTACCGACCTGAACTGGTTGAAGACCTTACGGGCGACACTCGCAAAGGATACAGGGACGGCGAAAAGGTCTATAGAGCTGCCCAGGAATATCTAGAGAGTGACGAAGCTGATCTTGGTCCGAAACAGAAGATTGGCATCATGCTTGATCGCTTCAAGTTCATCCAGCGTCATGTTCTGCTCAATCAGCGTAACAACGATTTAGGTAAGACGCCGGTACGTTACTTTGTAGAAACTCTGGACAGAGACGTGTTTAAGGTCGTGTCCGACCCAGCCTATTCAGCTTTTGACGTGTTGGGTAATTTCTATGGTGAGTTTGTTAAATATGGTGGCTCGGATGGTAACTCTCTAGGCATTGTGTTGACACCACATCACATTACCGACCTCATGAGTGCGCTCATCGATGTGAACTGCGATGATGTGGTGCTTGATCCTACCGCTGGTTCTGCGTCTTTCCTTATTGCAGCTATGCGGCGTATGTTCCATGACGCGGAGCGGCGCTTTAAAGATTCTCCAGATCGTCTGGCAGAAAAGTTGAATGAGATTAAACGCTTTCAGCTTCATGGCGTTGAATTGCAGGAGAAATTGTTTGCCGTCGGTACGACAAACATGATCCTTCGGGGGGATGGCAAGGCCAACTTCCAGCGCAATTCGATTTTTGATGTTACGCATGAAGGCTTCTTCCCAGCCGATCCTGAGCGTCCAGGTCGTCTTGAAGGATTCACTAAGGTCTTGATGAATCCGCCCTACTCCCAGTCGAAAGACAAGACCACCCGGCACCTGTCGGAGCTGTCATTTATCAGTTACGCACTTGATCTTCTTGAAGTCCGAGGTCGTTTAGCAGCGATTGTCCCGCAGTCAGCGATGGTCGGCAAGACGAAGGAAGACAAAGCTCTCAAGGCTCAAATCATGAAGAAGCACACCCTTGATGCTGTGCTCACAATGAACCCCGATACTTTTCATGGAGTGGGTACTCACGTAGTGATTGCTCTCTTCACTGCGGGTGTACCTCACTCGAAGGATAAGAAAGCGGCTTTCATTGACTTCAAGGATGACGGCTACAAGGTGCGGCAGCATGTGGGTCTCATTGACGACGGGCGAGCAGAGGACCGGCGCAAACACTTGCTCTCAGTTCTCAATGATGGTGTGCCAGATGACACCCATTTCATTGTGCGTACTGAGGTGACTCCGGCTGACGAGTGGCAGCACAGTTACTTCTACTTCAACGACGTGCCACCGACCTACGAGGACTTCATGAGCACGGTTGCCGACTACGTGTCTTGGCAGGTTGACATGCACGCCCACGGGCTCGGCGACCTCATCACGCCGTCTATGAGCGTCACCAGCGACGAGGAGGGCGGCGAATGAGCGTCCTCGAAACCCTAGACTTTCAGCCGATGTTCATCACCGATGTCTTTGACTCGATGAAACCGGCAGGCAAGTGGTTCGACCTAGCCAAGGCAGAGCGTCATGGCTCACCTGTTTCGCCCTACGTCGCAAGGTCGGGCGGAAGCAATGGCATTGTAGCTTTCCTGCCACCTCAGTCCTACGATGCGCCAAACGCAGGTAACGCAATCTCGATCGGCGTCTCTACCTCGACCGTGTTCTACCAGCCGGTCGCCTTCTACACGAGCAAAGAAATCCAGGTGCTACGGCATCGACGGCTGACATCAGGCAATGCACTCGTGCTTGTCGCCATCTTGCGAGAACAGATGTCGAAGTTCCAGTGGGGGAACGGGGCGTCCATCGCGCGCCTTCAGGCGACCCGCATTATGGTTCCTGCTCTCACCAACGTTGACGGCACTATCGAAGCCGACTGGGATGGTATGGACCGTCTCGGTGCAGAACTGCTTGATCAGGTCATCACACACACACACACAGCGCTCGCGAGACTCGCCTCGATGACGACGACACGCTCCCAGAACTGAGGTTCGAGCCAATGTTCATCACGGATGTGTTCGAAACCTATCGTCAGGCACCGGCATGGCTAAACGCCAATCAGGTCATTGACGGTGTGGCTTGCTATCCGCATGTCAGCAACACTGCTCGCAGTAACAGCATCTCTAACTTCATTGCGTATCAAGGACAAGCTCCGAACCGTGGCAACGCAATCACGCTTGGCATTGACACCCAAGTCGTCGCTTATCAACCTGTGCCGTTCTACGGCGCTACCAAGGTCTTCGAGCTACGAAGCCCAAACCTGGACGAGAATAGTGCACTTGTGCTCGTGGCGGCTCTGAGGCAAGCCATTACCAAGTTCTCCTGGGGGCATAAGGCGAGCTCAACCCGCCTTCAAGCCACGCGCATCATGGTCCCCGTCGCCACCAACGCTGAGGGCGAGGAAGTGGTGGACTGGGAGGGCATGAGCGCTTATGGGCGCGCCCTGCGCGTGCGTGCTGAGCGTGCCGTTGCCCCCGTCGTTGGGAGCCTGTCATGAGTCGTGAACCGAACCCAGCGCGAGGTGTCGGTCGGAACATCCGCGTCGCTCGCCGTGCTCTCGGCTGGAGCTGGACAGAGCTGGTCAACCGTGCTCAGGTCTCACGTCCGACTATCGCTCGTGTCGAGACTGGCGTCAACATCTCCACAGGAACGCTGGAAAAGGTCGCCAAGGCGCTCGGCAAGCACCTGCGCAATTCGGATAAGCACTAAGGCGTGCTCGCGATACCACCAACTGACCTGCGTTGCTTTCGTGACCGGGAAAAGAGAGTGAAAGAGTCCTGTTTCTGTGAATGCTTATTCCTGGTCTTCCCTTGGCCTTTCTTTGGTCAACAAAGCACCATCTTTGCCTAGATAGAATGTATCCCCGGTCACCGATGAGGTGGCCGGGGATACATTCTTCCCTCACAGCCTGGGTTCATCCTCGCCCTTTGAGCTCTTGATCTGACCGAGCACGCGTCGCTGATATTCAGCGACGCTCTCGCCTTCGCGCACCGTTCCATCGAACCGCTCAGCGCTCTTGTTGATCGACCGAGAGTGATCGACCTCGACGCGAGGCTTGCCCAGTTTGATACCCGTTCCAATCAAAGGTTTCACCATCCTTCTCACCTCCTTCCTCACCTGAGTTCCTCGTAGACCCATCGGCTCACTCTCAGCACGATCCAGACAAACAGCGCAGCACCACCGAACGTCGCAGCAGCGATCAACAGCTTCTGCCACCACAACGAGGCTGTTGTGAACAAGGCCCATGCCCAGCCAAAGAGCGGGCCGATGCCGAACATGCTCCCAACGCCCCACACGAGGCCACCCACGAGCAAGAGCGAGGCGAACAGAGGTAGCACAGCAATGGCAACTTTTCCGACCGCCGTCCACGGTATACGCCCCTCCAAGGCCTCCAGACGGCTCTCGTTGCGCTCCAGAGACGCAACCGCCTTGTTAGCCTTGTCTATGACCGTGTCGACCTTCTGAGCGGCCTCAGCGGTCTTCTGAGTGCCGATATTGGCGACGCGCTGCTCATACCCATCGAGAGTGCTCTCAATGCGCTGAACAGGCTCCTTGACCGCCTCAGCAAGCCGCGCATCGAGCACCTTGACGGCATACTCGCTGAGTTTGCTCATATCGACACGTACGGTCCTGCCGTTGCCGACGGTTTTCTCAAGTTTCTCCAAAGCCAAAACCGTCTCCCTCCTAAGATCATCCAAGGCCGTAGTCGTCTTCTTCATCTCGGCTTTGATCTGCTTCGTCATCGAGTATGCTTGCAGCTCGGAGGCGCTCACTTTGGAGCCGTCGTTCAGCTTCAGGACGCGCTTGTCGCTCACGGTCTCCCCGAGCTCGCTCAGCAGCTTGCTGTGCTCGTTCAGCGTCTTCTTGATCGCGTTGATGTCGTTCGTCAGCGAGTCGGCTTCTGAGGCTTCCGAAGTCGAAGTCTTGGAGGTCAACGCGAGCATTAGGCTCGCCTGCGCCTCCTCGATCTTCTTTATTCGCTCGCTCTGCGAGGTCAACGTAGTAATCAAGACGCGGAGCGTCTCGTCGATCTTGCTCAACTGCTCTGAGTTCTGCGAGCGCTGCATCGAGCTGGCGGTCATCTTCTCCATAGCCCTTGACATCTTCTTCTTCCTCTCTTTGCAAAATAAAGTCGTTCATGGTGTTGTGGAGAGCGCTCCACTGGTAATCAGCGCCGAGCTTGCGAGCCGTGCACGCGGCCTTCGAACGACCGAACCTGCGCACCTCGCCATTGTCATCAACGAGGGCATACGTGACGCTCGGATCACGACCCTCAGCCTCGCTCTTTGCGCTGGTCTTCTTCTCGATGCTCACACCGTGCTCGCGAGCGACGGCGCGCAGCGAGTCGAAGTCCACCGAGCGAGAATCAGCCAGCGCCTCATCAACACGATCAGCGAGGAACTCTCTCCACGTGTTCTTATCGAGCTGATCAACAGTCAAACCCTCAGCGCTCTTACCGGAACGCGATCTATTCACATCGTGAGCGAGTTCGTGAGGCTCCAAGACCTGCAATCCCATCTCTTGCATGATCTTGTCGTTAGCCTTCTTCAAGACCCAATGAGCAAGACCGTTCTCACGGGCTGCTTTCCCCGTCACGAGATCCACGTTCGCGATTGTGATATGCGCGTGTGGGTTGCCCCCGTCGCTGTCGAGATGCACAACGACATCGCACGGCGAGTTCGGTGCCACCTCCTTCGCGAGTGCATAGGCAGCATCAGCAACGATCATCGGGGTCATCGGATCACGAGGATCAAGCTCGTCCTTCGAGAACGACTGAATCACCATGAGCGCCTGGTTCTTGCGACCACTCCCTTTGAGCAGCGACTCAATAGACGTAATCGCGTCGTACGGGTTACGGAAGTCCGAACGCCATGCAGCCGCACGTGAATGCTTCACGTCAGCAGGTTTCCCGTAGTGCGCATACATGATCGCCGCTGCTGCTCGCACCGTTGTTGTCTGCTTCGTAATACTCATGCGCTCAACTCCTTCGCTATCGCGAGGAGTTCCGCAGTCACACGACGCAAGTCGTCGATCTGTGGCGCAACACCAGCCCACCCTTGCCGGGCGATCTGGTTAACGTTGACGCCTACGGCGTTAACCTCACCGTTCAATCGCAACAAGTCGCGATTGACCAGCTTCGGCTCAGGCGCGCCGTCGAGGTAATCGACGGCGGCCCGAATCGCTCCAGACTCACTGAGTCCGTAGCGATTAGCAACGCGAGTGAGCTGTGCAGCTTCTCTTTCAGAGAACCTGACAGTCACCCGCGACTCGCGAGGCTTACGTCTCGCGATCCTCCGGTCCCCGCCCCGAACTTGGTCTTCGACCTCGTTCGTTGTGGTGACCTCCGGTTGGACAGGCGTACTCTTAACGCTCGTCTCATCTGAGTCGAGCTGCAGGGGTGGTACCGCCTGTCGGCCAGCAGACGGTCTGTCTGACGACAGTCCGTGCTGGCCAAAGGGTGGCGTCCCGCCCCCTTTGGAAACCCCCCTCGCGTTCACGACGACATTCATCATTGTTCTCCACCCCATTCGGGCTGAGAACCTGACTCATTCGTCGCTCCGCTGTTCGCCTCACGGCGACGCGCGGCTGCCTTAGCAGCAGCACGCTTACGCTTCGCATTCTGCTCATCAATCTTCGCTTGCGCTCGTTCGATGAGCGTGCGAACGCTCACCTGCTCGGCGTTCTCATTTTCGTTGTTCTTGATCTCGTCAAGAACACTCAAAATCGCCTCTGCAAGACGCGCACGTTCCTTCGCTTCAGCAACGCGCTTCTTCTCCTTCAGACGCTCAACCTTCGCGAGAGCGACTGCGATTTCCTTGTCGAGATTCGACATGATTCATTTCCTTTCACTAGATTTACTTGCTTGGGCTGATTGAGCGTCGATCAACGCTGCTGCTGCAAAACGGGGGAGTCGGTGTCATCGTCGGTGAGCACAACGTTTGCGCGCAGAAGCCCACGAGTCGAAACCGGCATGTTATGCGGGATCCCGATCTTGCGGATAGAACCATTGACCGGTTGGATATCAATCCAGTCACTCAGGTCGTACTCGACAGCCAGGGGTTCATCACCGACGATGCGTTTCATCGTGCGGATGGTCTTCTGCTTGCCGTCCTCACCACGAGGAACAACCCACCCGCACGAGGGGGTGGCGTCGACGTATGCTGTAAGTCGCTTGTTGAACTCCCGAAGGCCGACTGCATGACCGGAGGGAACCTCTTTGCGCATCCACTCGGCGTAGATCGTATAGACAAACTTCCACGGAAGAAGATCCCAGACGAACTCGGGCAAGAACTCTTCGGCGAACTGAAGGACCGGATCATTCTCAACACGGATCTGGCCGAGCATCTCCTCGCACACCGCAGGTGTGATAAACGAGTCGAACAGCGGCATCATCAGGGCCTTACGGGCGACGTACGCCAAGACCTCAGGACGCTTTACGTAGTCATTCTTGATCGCCGTGTTCTCATCCGCGCCAAGGTAGCGCTTCAGGAACGGAATGGCGATGAAGCGACGGTAGAACGACTCAGACTTGTCCTTCGAGGACGGCAGCTCATTAACACAAAAGACGCAGAGGCCACGACCCTTGATATCCCTCATTGGACCGTACTTAGCGTTGAGACTAATCCAATCGTGAGTGATCCAAGCCTTGAAGGACCCAGCTCGCCGCAGGAAATCGCCAACCTCGTTCTCATCCGAGAGAACGCAAAAAGCACTGCGCAACTTCTCAGGAAGAAACCGCTCGCCGAAATCGGAGATGGAGAGTGTCGCCACACGCTTAAGACCAACCAAGTTCCTCAAGAGTTCAACGAAGGTGCCCTTGCCATTCGATCCGGTAGGGGAGTACAAGAGCACAGCCTTATTGAACGCATGTCCAGGGCGGAACAAGGCGGCAATAATCTGCCAGAACAGTTGTTCAACCTCGGGATCATTGTTCGCGAGCTCCCTGATCCAGTCGTCAACCCTCCACCCATCAATTACCGGGCACGTAGTGGCGTCTGCACGGAAGGCGACGGAGGCCTTCGACGTGAGGACGACCTTGGGCGAGAACGGACGCAGCTCCTTAGAGCGTAGATCGAACAACCCGTTCGCCAATGCCACGACATCGCCGTCCTCGCTCTCGACGAGCAGCGGCACCGAGTCACGCACATGTTCCACGACGGCGTTGAGATCCTTGGATGAGATCGTGTAGTGGTACTGACGAGCCAGGCGACGGATGCGCTGCTCTGCAGGCACATACAGGCCCTCGTCAGGCCCCGCGTCCTCGTAGGTCACCAGCTCAGCCGTCGCTTCTGACTCACCGATCAGACCCGTGTGCCGCAGCTCGCGGTTGAGGATGCACGTCGCGATTACCGAGGGCGGAAGTACTTTGAGCGGACGATGAGCGAGCCCGCCCCTGAGGCCGTTCCTCTCGTTCTCACCAAGCAGGCGCTTGTTGATCTGGTTCAGCAGGAACCTCTCCGCATCCTCAGGATGGTATGCGCTCAGCTTCTTCGGACCGAGGAAGATTGCGACCTCCTCAGAGATGAGTTGATTGATCGTCGGCAGCACTGTGCCGCTCACGAGCGACGTGGTAGAATGGGTACCAACAGAATTGATCGCCTCGGTGCTCTCCTCAGTGGGAGTGCCGGGGCAATTTCTTTGAGGTGAGTTCATCGGTACTCACCCCCGTTGAAGGTGAAACGCTCGGTTGAAGCGCGCACATAGGCATCGAGTGCCTCGACGCTGACCTTGACGTTCCCGCCGACGCGGACGGCATCTAGACGTCCCTCGCGAATAGCGCGGCGGAGCGTAGCAATTGAGCCGTATCCGGCTTCAGACAGTGTTCTCAGCGAATACAGCTGAGGTAGGGTAGTTTTGGCAATCGCAGCCATTTTGGACCTCCAAGAGTGGTGGCATCATTGCCCACCACTCGCACCAGGTGAGACCTGTCCTGATGTCTCCGGGGTACATCTCCCCGATAAGGTCCCTAACGTCCGATCCTCATCTCGCTCAAACGAGATCGGCGGCTGCGCCTCCCCGCGTGGGCTCCATGCGGGGCATTTTTATTTTATCGCTAGTCCAGTGATTTAACCACATTTACACGGGGCGTTCTGGTTCTGCTCGTGTATGAGCGGAAATGAGCGCTCCTCACGCTGCCATGGCCACCAACAAAAGGTGATCGCGAGTCGGCACGAGTTCGACACATGCCCCTTGGGCTCCACCAATTCCTATCTTTCACTGTAATTCCGCCACTTTCTCATGCATTCGGGTACAGGGTGGGTACAGCAAAAGCCCCCACCTGCCTCTGAACTGCGCCCCGAAACTTGGACGCGTTTAATGGTAGCCGTTATGCGGCTTCCCGTAGGGTCTGATCCCGGTATTCTGCCGGGGTCAGGCCCTTGAGCTTTACTTGGCGTCTTGTTGTGTTCC
>ERZ773203.458-NODE-458-length-22664-cov-4.044672_pt1 | contig 22664 bp, 18 predicted proteins | sample MGYA00580529_ERZ773203 | MGnify/ENA primary metagenome ERZ773203 (study PRJEB29015, sample SAMEA2738176) | human oral metagenome | biome: human oral; feature: human-associated habitat; material: saliva | place: China | collected 2177 ... | reverse complement strand
CTCCAGTTTGTCGAACTCTTGAAAGCGGAAGTTGCAGTTGCCATCGCGTGTGGAAAAGGTGGTGGTCGTGTAGGAGGCGTTGTAGACGGGGCGTGTGGCACTCACCGTGAGGGCGCACTCCAACTTGTGGTCGGCCTCGTCGTATTTCTGCACGGTGAAGTTGAACGAGCAGGCGATGCGCTCCGAGCGGCGGAAGTTCAATTGCGTCCACTGGTGCTCGTTGATAAACTCAGTGAGCACCTGTTGCAGATTGTCGAACTCCGCCGTACTGGTGCCCTGCACCTGCTGATGATTGACCGTGACGCGGGCGTCGAGTTCTTGCGCTGCCGCGGTCGTGCCGAACAGGCAGGCACAAGTCAGGAGGAAGAGGAGAAATGCTTTTGCCATAGATGGTGAACAATGTGGTCGGCAATTTCGCTTTTCGGAGCGAGGGCAAACGTTTGTGCCGTACCCGCGGCGTCAATCAGCGTGATTTGGTTGGTGTCGTGCCCGAAACCTGCACCAGGGTCGTTGAGCGAATTGAGCACGATGGCATCTAAGTGCTTGCGCCGGAGCTTGTCGAGGGCATGCGCCATCTCGTCGTGCGTTTCGGCAAATCCCACCAGTCGCTGGTCGGGACGCTTCATCTCTCCGAGCTGTCGGGCAATGTCGCGGGTGGGCAGCAGGTCGAGTTGCCAATCTCCCGTCGTCTCGCGTTTCACCTTCTCCCGAGCCGGATGGGCGGGCGTGAAGTCAGCCACCGCTGCGCAGAGGATGGCCGCATCGCACGTGGGGAAAATCCGGGTGGCGGCTTCGTACATTTCGGCAGCACTCTCCACATCGGTGCGGTGAATGCGGGGATGAACCGTCGACAACTGCACCGGCCCGGCCACGAGTTCCACCGTCCAGCCCATGTGGGCGCAACTTTTGGCCAAAGCAAAGCCCATCTTCCCTGTAGAATAGTTGCCGATGAAACGCACGGGGTCAATCTTTTCGTGCGTAGGCCCTGCAGTGATGAGGATGCGCTTGTCCAAAGCAGGTAGCTCTGCCTCGTCGGCCGCAAAGTGGTTGTTGAGCACTTCGACAATCGCTTCAGGCTCTTCCATCCGTCCTTTGCCCACCAGTGCCGAAGCCAATTCGCCAGCCGTAGGCTCTATAATCTGGTGGCCATATTCTCGCAAGATGTCCAGATTGGCTTGCGTGGAGGGGTGGCGAAACATATCCAAGTCCATGGCTGGAGCGACAAACACAGGGGCTTTCATCGACAGATAGGTCGTAATCAGCATATTGTCGGCCACGCCATGTGCCATTTTGCCTATCGTGGCGGCGGTGGCTGGAGCAATCACCATTGCATCGGCCCACAGGCCGAGGTCGACATGGCTGTGCCACGAACCGTCACGCCGATCGAAAAACTCGCTCACCACAGCGTTGCGGCTGAGGGTGGAGAGGGTGAGCGGTGTGACAAACTCCTTGGCGGCTGGGGTCATCACGACCTGCACCTCAGCACCGGCTTTGACAAGCAGGCGCACCAGAGTGCAAGCCTTGTAGGCGGCAATGCTGCCCGTGATGCCGAGCACGATGTGTTTGCCTTTGAGCATGGTGGGAAAGTAGCTTTTAGAGAGGTCCGGAAGAAGCAAATTATTCGTTGAGCATCATGGGCATGAGCAACATGAGCACGTGTTCGTCCTCTTGCTGCTGGGCGGGCACGATGATACCGGCGCGAGAGGGGTCGGCCAATTGGATGACCACTTCCTCGCCTTCCAGATTGTTGAGCAACTCTTGGAGCAGGTTGCACTTGAAACCGATGTTCATCGGGTTGCCCTGATAGTCGCAGAGCAACGTTTCTTCGCCCGAACGGCTGTAGTCACTGTCGCGGGTGGAGAGCACAAGGCGTCCCGGTTCGATGTGGAGCTTCACCAACGGACTGCTGGCATTGGCCGAAACAGCAACGCGGCTGAGCGTGTCGATGATGGCCGCACGATTGACCGTGACGAGGTTGGGATTGTTCTGCGGAATGACACTGTTGTAGTTCGGAAAACTCCCCTCGATGAGGCGGCAGGAGAGATGATAGTTTTCACTCTCGATGGTGGCGTTGCGCTTGGTAAATTTCACCACCACATCGCCCACTTCCTTCTGGAGGATGCCCTTGATGAGGGTGGCGGGCTTCTTGTGGAGGATGAACGAGGCGGGGGTGTCGGTCTGGATGTCGAGCAGGCGGGTGCACGAAAGTTTGCGACCGTCGGAGGCCACCACGGCGAGGCCTTCGGCGTTGAAGTCGAAGAACACACCGTTCATCACGGGGCGGAGGGGATCGTCGGCAGCGGCGAAGAGCGCGCGGTTGATGCCCGAGAAAAGGCGCGCGGCATCGGCGCCGAGGGTCGAGATTTCGCCGTCCAACTCGGGAGTGAGGGGGTATTCCTGGGCGTTTTGACCCACGAGGTTGTAGTGCCCGTTCTGATAGGTGATGGTGATGTCGAGGTTGTCGGGGTCGACGTTGAATTCGAGGGGCTGTTCGGGGATTTCCTTGATGGCCTCCTGAATGGTCTTGGCGTTGACGGTGAAGTCGATGGGACCGTCGCTCTCGATCAGCTCGAGGGTGGTGTGGAGGGTGAGCTCGCTGTCCGAAGCTGTGAGCTCGAGTTGGTTGTTGTGGACTTGGAAAAGGAAATTGTCCAGGATGGGCATGCTGTTTTTCGACGCGATGACGCGACCGAGCGTTTGGAGACGCTGCGAAAGGATGCTGCTGGAAATGGCGAACTTCATATCGTGGGCTAAACTTATATTCTACTATCTGAGGGCGGATGTGCGTTTTGGGACGCGGGGTGCGCGTCCGGCGGCGCAGCGGTGGCGCGGGGACAGCGGCAAGGCCACCTTCGTCGCGGATTTCGGCGCAAAGGCGACACGAAAAAAATGAGCGGAAACGGGTGGCTCTGCGACAAAGTTAGGATTTTATTTTGGAATTGGCCCAAAAGTAGTCCGTTTTTTCACGCCGAGTGCGCAAGTTGTGGGGTTTTGGCGGGGGATAGCGGAGCGAGCGTGGGCGAGAATCGGGGTGTTTTTTGGGCGATTTCGGTCATCGTTTCGGCGTTTTTCTTGGGCTTTTTGGGGGAGGGCGGTCGGCGGTGGGCTTGTGCTCGCAGATCGGCGGGCGCAGGGCGATGAAAAAAGGTGCATCCGACAGCACGCGTGCTGGGGGATGCACCGAAAAAGGGGATCATGGGGCGGAAATCCGTCGAAAACTTGCCCTCAGCTCGTCGGCGAGTGGGTGACGCTCTCCGCGTGGGCGGAGGGGGGAGGCGGTTTTCGTTGCGCGGCCGTGGCCAACCGCTGTCGGACGGCGTGGAAGTGGAGTACCATAATAGATTTAGGGTCGGAAAAGGGGAAGGTTAACGGGTTGGGATGATTATTTGTGGGTGTATTTTTCGTATTCGTTGATGTATTCCATCACGATGTCGATGGCTTCGGGGCGCATGTCTTTGATGCGGGGCTTGTTGACGCAGGCATGCACCGTGGGATAGACCTCTGCCCAGTCGTTGTTTAGCGCGATCTGTGCCTTGACCAGTCCGATGGCGAGCATGAACGATTGTTTGTCGGTGCGCGGAGTGGTCATGGCCATGCGCACCATTTTGCTCATCGCGGCGGTGTTGAAGTAATTGCTCATCGCACTGAGGTAGACGAGCACGGCTTTCTGTTCGGGCGAGGCGTGTTTGAAGACGTCTTGCTGCGTGACGTGCTTGCCGGGGGGCGATGCTGTACTTGCGTTTGGGGAAGTGTTGGATGCAATAGTTGAGGTAGTCCTTGTAGGCGGTGAGCCCTTCGAACTCCCAGCCCACGGCGTTGATGAGCGCCAGCTTGACATCGAGGGGGTTCGCCTCATTGAAGAGGTAGGCCTTGGCCGCTTCGGAGAGGTGGTTGGGCTGATCGGCGGCGGCTTTGACGATGGGCACGTCGAGATAGGCCTTGTAGAACTCGGTGGAGGTGAGGGCGGAGTCGGCAAAACTCAGTTGCACGGCCGAGATGAGGAGGGCGAAGAGGAGAAAGAGTTTCTTCATGGTTTCGGGCGTTGGGCGTTTGACGTGGGTTTAGTGCTTGGTGACGGTGCCCTTGCGTGTGTTGACGCTGAAGGTGCCGAGGGAGGTTTGGATCTTGTAGACGCGGTTTTTGGCGGAGAGGAGTTTGGCGTTCATGCCCATGCAGGAGTAGGTGCCGTCGTCGTTTTTGTTGACGGTGATGCGGCCGAAGGGGGTGTTGAACACGATGTGTTGCTTGTTGGCCTCGACTACGCCATAGGTGGTGCCGGCGGGGGCGTCTTTGACGGCTTGTGCCACTTCTTTGACCACGGCTTGTGCCTGCGTGTTGTTGACCTTTGCGAAACTTGCGGTGGAGGTTGCTGCAACCATCATCAGCGCGAAAATTGCTTTTTTCATTGTCTTCTATTTTTTGATTTGTATTTCGTTGCTGTCTTGATGACAATGCAAAAGTAAGCAGCGGGCACGGCGGGGCAAAACTTTTGGAGGGGCGTTGTATGAAATGGCGGGTTTGCTGTATGAATTGATGCTCGCGGCTTTCTCCGGCCGCGCAAATGGGTGATTTTGTGGGGTTTCGAGGAGGGAGAAGGGGAGCGATTTTGGGGCGCGGCGGTGGTGTTTGGGTTGTTTGAGGGCAGTGCGTGAGGGTTGGTGGTCGAGATGGGGTGAGCACTTCTGTGGCCGAGGGATAAAAAAAAGGTTCATCCGATGCGTGAAGGGGCAGTCGGATGAACCTTTGTGGTGATTTCGGGCGGCGTTGGGGGCTTATCGTTTGCGGAGTACGAGCCAGGGGGCGACGCCGTGGTGCTTGTCGGTGCGCCCGTCAGTGGGTGATTTCAGGCGGCGTTGTGGCTTATCGCTTGCGGAGTACGAGCCAAGGGGCGATGCCGTGGTGCTTGTTGGTGCGATAGCGAGCAGCTTCTTCGGTGAAATGGGGCGTGCCGTCGGGGGCGCGGTAGAAGCCGCTTTGGTTACCGCCGGTGAGATAGATGGCATCGACGTAGCCGTATTCGCGCAAGGCGTCGGCAAAGCTCCAAAGGGTTTCGGGGTGGCGCGTGGCGACGACGCAAAGGCGGTCGTCGGCGGTGCGAACGAGGGCTTTGCGCTCCACTTTGCCGTGGAGGGTGAAGCGCGTGGGGAGTTGGCCGTCGGAAACGAGGACAAACTGGCGGAAGTAGGAGCCGTCGGCGTCGACCATGGCGCGCCGCAGGTCGTCGAAGCGTGAGATACCGATGACGGCGAACCCGTTTTTGAGGGCGCAGTAGCCGAGTCGCGAGACGTCGCGCTGTTTCTCCTCGCCGTCTACCACCAACGAGCCGATGTATTCGCCGGTGGCGGTGTAGTCGGCGGTGCGGGTGTAGAGGAGCACGTTGTGGTCGGCGGTGTCGGGCTCGGCGAGGGTGAGTTCGGCCTTGACGTTGTGCCACTCGTAGATGTCGAGCGCCACGCCGAGCACGGAGTCGCGCTTGAGTTGCACTTCCGAGGGGCCATTTTCCACCCGCATGCGGTCGAGTTTGCGGAGGTTGTCCTGGGGCGAGACGGAGATGCTCACGCCGAGGTTATAATAATAGTTGTATAGGCGCTTGGCAGCGTAGAGGCCGACGAGGAGTACGGCGGCGCTAACGAACCATAGGAGGCGGAGGCTCCACGTTTGGAGGGTGCTGCGCTTTTTCACTGCGGGGGGGAGTTGCCATTCGTCCTCCACATTGTAGCGCTCGATGGTGATGATGGGGGCTTCGCCCACGGCTTCTGCGGTGGGGTCGTCGGTTTCGTGCTCGATCGTGAAGAGGGGCTGCTCTTGGAGGTGGTTGTCTTCGGTGTGTTCCATGGTCATTTGTGTTCGAGTTCCAAAACGCTCTTCAATTCCTTGAGGGCTTCCTTCGAAGCTTTGAGTCTGAAACTGTGGTGGGCGCGGTAGTCCATGAGTTTCAGTTCTTGATTGGTGACGTTGATGGCGTAAACGAAATTTTTGTTCACGATCAGGCTTTTGCCCACGCGTAGAAAGAAATTCTGTTGCAGCATGCCGAGGACTTCGACGAAGTAGTGCAACTGAAACGTCATGGTCACGGATTCGCCGTTGAAGAGATGCACGTCGCAGTAGTTGCCGGAGGCCTCGATGTAGGCAATATCGTCGGTGGGCACGCGGAAAAGTCCGACGGAGGTGGAGATTTTGAGTCTTTCCATAGTGTCATTGGGCTTGGGGGCGGGGGCTTCTCATGTACCCGTTTTGACGATTTCGGGTACATGATAGGTTTCTCATGTACCCGTTTTGGCGTTTTCGGGTACATGAGCGGCTTGTCATGTACCCGAAAATGACCTTTCTATCGGAATAATTGCCTTATGGAGTGGGCGAAGCCGAGGCTTCCTTGGCGTTTAATTGGTTGATCACATCGTCAATTATTGCTTGTAGGTCGGCAGCCTGCGTCTTATTAACGAGGTCTTGTTCTTGTTGGTCTGCGACATTCTTTTTAATCCAGCGGATATTCTTGGAGAACTTTTCTAAGCAATCCTTTCCATACCCCTTTGTTCTCGAAGCAGTGACTAAAATGTCGCAGTTCTTGTCTTGGACATACTGGATATTCTTCTTGACTTCTGTCTCGTTATCTCCGGGAGTGGTGATGGATATGGTTTTGCCTTTATAGGTGAAAGTGCGTCTGTGATCCTTTCCATCCGTGATCGGGTTATCGGGGTTGATGAGGTTGTTGAGCAGGTTCAGTGTTGTGGTCTTACCGATACCACCTTTTCCAAAGAGTGCAATGACTTTCATGGCGCATGGATGATTTAATGGTGAAAAATGAAAATGTTTTTCCGTTATTTATTTGATTGTCAGCAGCGTGAGGGAGTGTTTGGGGGCTTTCCGCCGGGTGTTGCCAAGTTATGGGGCTTGGCGTGAATGATTTCCCTCTTCCTCGCTCAGTGAGCGAGGACTTTGCGGCCGGCGCGGAGGTAGATGTGCCCGGGACGCGGGCGCACGACGCGGCGACCGGCGAGATCGTAGAGGACGGCGTCGGCGGGGAGGGGCGTGGCGACGCGACGCAGGGCGGAGGGTGCGGGATAGGTGAAGCGGATCGTGTAGACAACGGGGGCATACGCTTCAGCGGCGGCGGTTGCGGCACTCGTGGCGGCGGTTGTGGCGGCAGAAGTGGCCGTTGCGGCGGCAGCGGTGGGGGTGAGTGTCAGGCGCGCCACGGCATGGCCGTAGCGGTTGGCTTCAAAATGGCCTTCCAGCTCGAGGGGCAGGCGGGGTTTCTCGGCGGTGAGGCGCGCGTTGCGCGTTTCGCGGGCGCCGCGGGCGGAGAGGAAGTTGCACTCGTGGGTGAGTCCGCACCACTGGAGGGAAAAGTCCGAAACATTCTCCACCAGCGCCGAGAAGTCGAGGGGGGCGTTGAGGGACTCGTCCGTGCCGACGGTGTAGGAGGCGAGATCGGGATATTTGAAGTCCACGACCGTGAAGGGGTCGGGGTTGGCGGGATCGTCGGAGGGGTATTCCGTGCGCTGCTCCACGACAGTGATGCGTACCGTGTCGGCCGGCGAAAGGACTTGGTCGCCGTGGCGCAACACCAAGCGCGCGTTGAGGGGCAGGGTGCCGAGCAAGAGGGCGAAAAGGAGGGCGAAACCGGCGCTCATGCGCGGCGTGTAGACGGCCGATCGGCCGCGTGTGCGGAAGAAATGGAGGAACATAGGTGGAGTTTTGCGAAAGTATTTGACAATATGGGCGTGATTTCTCGAGTTGTCGGCTACGCTTTCCAGAGCAAAAGCCTTGTTTTTGACAATGTGGCCGCGGTTTCCGGAGAATGTGGCCTTGTCCTTTTGAAAATGCCGTGGTTACTCAAGAATTAGGGTGTGGTTGCTCAAGAGAACGAACGCACTTTCCGGAGAAAAAGGCCGTGCTTCAGCGCACTTCTACGCGCGAGGCGGCGACGGCACGCACGGTGCCCGAACGGCCGTGCGTGAGAAAGGCGATGAGTTTGAGGCGGTGGACGTTGAGACGCGTGGTTGTGGCGAAACGTGCGGACAAACCGAAACCGACAGGCAGCGTGATTTGTCCCGAAATGCGGCCGGTGAGGGCATCGGCCACGGCTTCCGGGCTACCCGGGGCGGCGGTTGCCGACGAGCCGGCGCGGAGGGGGCGCGAGGCGGCGGCGAGCGCATGCGGCGTGTCGTCAAGGGACTGCGCAGTGGTCACTCGGGGGCGCGACATGGCGGGGGCGGTGCTGCCGGCGCGGGGGGCAGGGAGGCGAATGGCGCCGTCGCGGGTGAGGTTGAGGCGCAGCACGTGGCGGTGGACGTAGCGCGCATTTTCGGTGCCGTCGGCCAAGATTTGGGGCGCCACCACGCTATCTTCGACGAGCCAAAGGTGGAGATAGGTGTCGGGATCGGGCGTGCCGTCGGCGCGGGTGAGGTGGCGCGGTTGGAGCGCGTAGGTGAAGGTGCGCGCCGGGAGCGTCACTTGCGCAGCGGCGAGGAGCGATTGTTGCGCGGGGAGGTCGACATCGACGGTGAGTCGCTCGGCGAGGGCGTTGTTCCACGCCGCGGGGCGGAGTAGTGCGCCGCGTCCGGCATGGTCGACGCTGCCCATCGGCCACGAACTCACCGCGGCGCTGTCGGTGAGGCGGCGACTGTCGTCATTGGCTAGCCCGACAGGCGAACTTTGGCTTTGGAGGGCGAGGGGGCCACCGTGGACGGCGACGGGAATGATGCGTGCGCCGGCGGCACCGGCGGTGAGGGAGTGCACGAGGTCGGCGGCGGCGGGGCAGTTGCTGCAGCGTTGGCCGGTGAAGTCGACCAGCAGCACGTTGCGTTGCGGCACGATGGCGTGCGGGTCTTCGCGCCAGCGGTCGGGACGCTCCACGCTGTCGCACGAATGGAAGAGGACGAGCGCGAAGAGCGGAAGGAGAAAGCGGAGGAGTTGGGGCATGGGATATTGAGTAAACGGGGGGGCGTGGACGAGTGGGGTAGTAAACGAGTAGACGGGTAAACGGGGGGATTCGTAGACGAGTAAACCGGTAGACGCGTAAACGCGTGAAGCGGTCGAGTGACTCACGCGTCTACTTGTTTACGTGTCTACTTGTTTACCTGTTTCCCCGTCCACTTTCCTTACATTCAGCGAATGACCTTTCGCGTCACAACGGCGCCCGGAGTGACGATGCGCAGGATCAGCACATGCGGGGCGGCGGTGGCGGCGGGAAGGTCGGCCGGCGAGAGCAAGAGTTCGCTACCCTGGCGCGGCCGTTGGAGGGTGCGCGTGAGGAGCGTGCGACCGTCGAGCGAAGAGAGCGTGACGGTGGCCTGCGGTTCGTCGGCGTTGAAGAGAATGCGCCACGCGTCGGCCGAAAGGTCGAGCGAAACCGGCGTTGTGGTGTGCGACGGCCGCGCGATGCCCGTCGTCTTGGCGTGTTGCAAGGCGAGTTGCAAACCCTTGTAGGCATCGATGCGGCCGTAGCCGTAGAGGGGTGTCCACTCCGCATTGTTCATCGCCGAAGGTCGGCGCGAAGAGCGGCGGATGATGTCGGTGATGTCGGCCGGCGTGAGTGTGGGACTGGCCTGCAACCACAGCGCCACGCAGCCCGCCACGAAGGGTGAAGCCATCGAAGTGCCTTGCATCGCGCCATAGTAGTAGGTGCGATCGCCGCGCTTCAGCACATCGGCCACGAAGGTGGTTTGGGCTTCCGGATTGAAGCCCGGTGCGAGCGCATTGAGGGCGCTGCACACCATGCTGCCGGGCGCCAAGACGGTGGGGCGCACGCGGATGGAGTCAAGACCGGGGCCGTTGGACGAGAAATAGCTGCGCAGCCCCACGACGTCCACGCCGTTGAGCACCACGTTCGGGCGGTTGCCGCGCGCGTTGGGGTGGAGGGCGTCGGGATAGTCCTTGCGCGAAGTGAAACTACCCACCGCGATGGCCGCCGGAATGGTGGCCGCGCCTTCGCCCACGAGGTAATCGGCGGTGGGGGCGAGATGTTCGGCCGCATGCCCCGGCGCAGCGGTGGCAGAGAAAGCCCCTTGGTGGCGTTCGGCCCAGAGGTGGAAGGTGCGTTCGCTCTTTTCCGAACCCGGGAGCGTGATGGCCAGCACCACTTCGGCCGAGGGATCGTTCACATCGACGCGAATTTGGTTCATGCGCAGCACGATGCTCCAGTGCTCTTTGAGGTTGTTGCGGTCGGCACCCGAGCGGATGTCGGCACAGCGTTTCCAGAAAGCCGCATCGTAGGCCACGAGTTTGCCCTGCGTCAGGACGTAGGGGCGCACTTTGAAGCGCACAGTGCGGTCGGGCGTTTGCCCCCAGAGGGCGAGTTCGGCGTTGGGATAGACGCCGTTTTCGCCTTTTTTCTCGCGGGTGAAGCGCACATAGCGCGTCTGTCCGGGTTGGAGGGTGGTGCCGACGTGGAGGTTGTCGATGCCCTCGTTGCCCATGGCGGCAACGATCACGCCTCCCGGGCCGGTGAGCTTGGAAAGTGTGCGATCGTAGGGCGTGGTGCCGTCGTGCGGGCCGATTTGCGAGCCGAAACTCAGGTTGACCACCCAGGGCATCCGGCGGCGCTCGGCAAAACCGCGGACGAAGCGCACGCTTTGTATCACCTCGGCGCCCTCGAAGGTGGAGGGGATGAGCACGAGCGAGGCGCCGGGGGCGACACCGTGGAAGCCGTTGCCCACTTCGCTGCCGGCGGCGATGGCCGCCACGTGGGTGCCGTGGCCGCCCCCTTGGAGGTCGACCTTGTCGGTGCCGTCGATGATCGTGGTGCTGTCGACCGGCAGCGAACCGTCGGCGCCGGGCTTGTAACCGCTGCGGTCCCAGAGCGCGAGGATGCGGCTGCGCCCCTCCTTGTCGAGGAAAGCGGGGTGGCGGTACTCAAAACTGCGGTCGATGACCCCGATGATCACGCCGCGCCCGTCGAAGGGCGTGTCGAGCAGTTTGCCGCTTTGCACGCGGTCGACGTCGGCGGCGCGGCGCGCTTTGTCGAGCAGCGGGGCGAAGGTGCGGCGGGGCGTGATGCTTTCCACACGTGGGTCGGCGCCCAAGCGGCGGAGCTGCGCAGCGTCGGCACTCAGGGCGACAAGGTGGTCGCCGAGCACCGTGGGGTGCGCGTCGGGATAGTCGGCGGCGAGGGCTTCGGCGGCCGTGGTCTCGACCAGCACGTGGGCGAGGGCTTCGGCCGTGCCGTCGTGCCCACCGCGGTGCGCGTGCGTGCGTGCGTCGAGATAAAGGCTGTGGAGCGCGGGGTCTATCTTGTCGAGACCGAGACTATCGCTGCGATGAAGGGCGGCGACGAGGGATGCCGCAGCGCGAGCGCCGGCGGCGGTGGGGTGACTGCCGACCGTGAGCAGACTGCTGAGCAGGAGGGTGGAGAGCATGGGTTGGGATTTTGAGGTTGAGTTTCGTGGAGAAGGGGAGGGGGAAGTTGGGGAGCGGCAATGAGTGGACGGGGCTGCATACCGGCGGGTAGACGGGGTGGAGGGCAATACGCGTGACGATCGGCGCAGCGCGTCCGCTCGTCCGCGGTGTTCACCTCGTATGCTCGTTTACTTTGTCAGCATCGTCGGCTCGTCCACTTCGATTTGCCGATTTCATTTCGCTCCGGCTGCGGCTTGAACGTAGGTGATGACGGTCGAAACGCCGTTGGACGTGAGGGTGACGTGGGCGGTGCGCTCGGAGGTGGTCGGGTTGGGGCTCACTTCGAGGTCGACGGAGTGCGCGCCGGCGGTGGGGCGGGCAAAGCGTGCCGGCACTGTGAGCCAATCGGCATCGGAGGTGAGCGAGTGGGTGGTGCTGTCCTTGTCGTAGAGGAAGAAGGCCAGTGTGGTGGTCGGATTGTTGCGGAAGGGAGAGCCGATGAACTTTACCTTTTTCGTCTTCGGGTCGTACTGCGCTTCGGGGTACTCAATGTGCAGGTGCGGGTGCTGGATGACGTAGAAGTTGAGGGGTTCGATGCGATCGGTGGCCGGTGTGACGCGCACCTTCACTTGGCGCACGCTGTCGCCGGTGTTGGGGGTGAGGTTGCAAATGAGTTTCGTGGAAATCTCCGCTTTGTTGCCGGCCGGAAGTTGGCGGGCGGTGGGGCTGAGTTGTAGGTGGTTGGCGTCGTCGGCGTGGAGATATTTCAGATCGAGGTGCCAACTGTCGGTGGCCGTGAGCGTGAGGGTGTCGGTCGTTTGGTCGGCATAGAGGTGGAGCGCGTCTGCGTTGAGATAGCGGAGGTTGAGCAGGTGGTGTTCCTTCTCTTCGTCGAAGTTGCACGAGGGGAGGGCGAGCAGGGCGATGAGCGCTGCAAAGAGGGAGAGGAGGGAGTGGCGCATGGGAGAAATAGTGGGGGATAAGGTATATATATAAATGAGTGCTTTGTCGATTCTGTCGTGGGAAGTGTGTGCCGGGGGTGGCCGCATCGGCGCGGATGGGTGAGGGTGTGGGCGAGGGGGGAGTTTCAGGTGGGTGGAAAAGTGGGGGCTTTTTGAGAAAAGGCGTGGGGTGTTGAGAAAAAGTGGGTGGTTTTTGCCGCAAAACGGCTGTGTGCGTCACGGAGGGTGGCACACAAAGGGCAAACGGGTAAGCGCGCGGAGCTGCCGTGAGGGGCGAAACTCCTTGCGTTTACGGGTTCACTCGCGAAAGAGGGATATGCGACCTACCATGGGGGTGGGGCAATCAATAGTCGCTGCGCGCTGCGCTTCGGAAGTGCCGAACGAAGGGGGGATTATTTTGAGCGAGCATTTTGGTTGTAGGTGATGTAGGTGGTGACGCCGCCGGAGGTGAGCACCAAGTGGGCGGTGCGGGGTGTGGGATCGGGGTTTTCGAGATAGGTGATCTTCACGTTGTGGGCGCCGGCGCCGGGTTTTGCCGATTCGGCGGGCACGATGAGCCAGTCGGCGTCGGAGGTGAGGGAGTGCTTCTCGGTGTCGGTGTCATAGAGGCGGAAGGCGCACTGGGTGGTGCCGGCCTTGGCGTTGAGCACCTCGACAAAAACGGGCAAGGGCTCGCCGCCGTTGTATTTGGACTTCGGCTCTTTGCCTTGCACGATGGGGCGCGGGAACACGGGTTGGGGGCGACGGACATCGAGCCACGAGGTTTGTGTGGCGGGGAGGCTGATGCCGCGCACCTTGTCGGTCGTGGTGGTGACGTTGAGGCGAGCTGTGCGAATTTTGCCGGTGGTGTTGGGTGCGAAGGCGAAGGTGAGGCGCTGCGCGGCGATGTGGTTGGGGGGCACGGTGCCCGATTCAGGGGTGGCGGTGAGCCACTTGTCGTTGCCGTTTAGGGGTTCGACCGTGAGTTTCCAGCTGTCGGTGGTTTGCAGGACGATGCTGTCGGTCGATTGGTCGGCAAACCAAATCTTGCCCGAGGAGAGGGCGGGGAAGAAGTTGAGACGGTGGAACTCGTTCTTGTTGTCGTTGTCACAGGCGGTGAAGGCCATGAGGCAGCAGAGCAGGCCGCCAAGAAGTTTTTTGTACATGGTATGGGTTTTGTTAGGGTTGACAAATAGACTTGTGCTTGATAAGCCGGATGGATTCGGCGGGCGGATGCTGCGGGAGGGGGTGAAGTTGCGAAATTTTGGGGTGTCGGGGTGGATTTGGTGCAGCAGCGTCGCCGAGGGTGGAGAAGTCTCGGGGAGGGGTGGGGCGCCGTGGACGGCGAGGGCTCGGGGTGTGCCCGGATGGGGCGTTGGGCGAAGCGTTGGCCGTGCGGTGGGCGTTTAGTACCAATCGATGTTCGAGGAGTAGGCCGAGCGCTTCTCGTAGCGGAGGGCGTCGGCGAGCTCGGAAGCCTTGGCGCGGATGGAGAAGTTGAACGACGAGTAGGGGTAGAGCACCACGTTGCAGGTCATTTGGAAGCAATGGAGGTCGCGCGAGAGGGCGGCGGTGGTCATCGAGATGCCATGGCGCGTGAAGTCGTAGCCCGAAGTGAAGTTGATGTTCCATCCCTTGGCCAGCGTGATGTTGCCCGAACAGTTGAGTGTCTGGTTGAACGAGAAGGGGTAGCGCATGTTGGAGCGGCGAATGGGCTTGGAGCGGTCTTCCACCATCGAGATGCCGTAGGAGAAGGTGAGGTTCCAGGGCAGGGCGAAGGCCAAATAACCGTCTTCGTCGACCTTGGCTTTGGCCTTTTGCTCGGCTTTGTCTTTCTTCTTGCGGAGCATGGGGTCGATGTTGGCATCTTCTTGCGGATCGCCGTTGTCGAGCTGCTCGTCGTCGGGGTCGGCGTTCGGATCGCGGGGTCGCGGCATGGGGTTGTCATCGCGATCGGGGTGGAAGATTTTGTCCCATCCGCGACCGGTGAGGAGGCCGAAAAGGGTCATGAGTTTCTGCCCGTTGAGGGTGTAGGAAAGGTTTTGGCTCATGCCTTGGAAGCGACCGAAGCGGCCGTAGCTCCACTCGGTGCGGTTGCCCACGACGACGTTGCCCTTGTCGTCGAACTCATAGGCGTAGGTGGCCCACTGTGCGGCGAGGGAGAAGGTGTAGCTCTTGGTGAGGCGCAGGCGGAGGTTGGTGCTGAGGTCGGACCAGGGGCGCACTTGCGCGGCGAGGTTGTAGGAGAGGGAGGCCGAGAGCTCGTCGATGAGCGAGATTTTGCGGTAGCCCGAGGTGTCGGCGTCCGATTTGACCTTCATCTCGAGATTGTTCGACACGCTGAAGTGGAGGTTGCCCTGCCGCTTGGAGTTGGGGTAGCCGAAGGCGCCGAGGGCGTAGGGCGAGTAGCTGACGGTCGATACGGTGCCGTCGGCTTCGGTGCGAACGTAGTGGGTGGTGAAACCGCGCGCCTCGTCGGTGAAGTCGGGGGCGAAGGAGAAGGTGACGGTGGGCTTGAAGACGTGGCGAATGGCCTGGATGCGATCGCCGAAGAGGAAGCGCACGGGCTTGTAGAAGCCGTAGAGGGTGGTGTTGGCCGAGAGGGCTACGTTCCAATCGAAGAGGTTGTAGAACCCGTAGACGGTGTCGATGCGCTCAGTGCCGGCGGCGGTGTTCCACGATTTGCGCTGGCGCGAGAAATAGGTGCGCCCGTTGAGGTTGAAGGAGGGCGAGAGGTTGATGTATTTGAGGAGTTGGAAGGTGGCGCTGAGGGGAATGCGGTGCTGCATGCCGTTGCGCCACTTGAGAATGGGGGTGTGGAAAAACTCGGACTCGGTGGAGGTGAGCGAGTTGGTCATCTGTCCGGTGTAGGAGAGCGAGAGTTTTTCGTACCAGCGCTCTTTGCCGACGGCTTTCTTGCGGCGGAAGGGATAGAAGCGGTCGACGGAGAGCGAAACGTCGGGCAGGGAGACGGAGAGGGTGGAGTTGCGCATGTCTTGCGACACGTTGGCCGAGGCCGAAAGCGAGAGGCCGAGGGAGGGAATGCTGTGGTTGAAACTCACCGACGAGGCGCGGGTGCTCTGGGTGTAGGCCAGCGGCGTGTAGAGGGAGGTGAGATTGGAGCGTTCGTAGTTCTCGGTGGCGAAGTTGACGCGGGCGGAGAACGAGGTGTTGGGGTTGGCCTTGGGGTCGGAGCTGTGGCTCCACTGCACTTTGAGGGAGGTCTGCTTGTTGTAGTCGGGGAGGTTTTTGTCGCCGTTGACGGTGGTGAGGTAGGAGAGGAAGACGTTGCCGCGATAGGCGTAGCGGCGGGCGTAGTTGCTCTCGGCCGAGAGGCCCCACGAGCCGCGGGTGTAGATTTCGCCGAGGAGTTTGAGGTCGATGCGGTCGGAGAGGGCGAAATAGTAGCCGCCGTCGCGCAGGTAGAAGCCGCGGGCGGTCTCGTCGCCGTAGGTGGGCATGATGAGACCGGAGGAGTATTTCTTGTTGACGGGGAAGAAGCCGTAGGGGATGGCCACGGGTAGGGGCACATCGGCCACAACGAGATAGGCGGGGCCGAAGAAGGTTTCCTTGCCGGGGGTGATTTTGGCGCGGGTGAGTTGGAGGCAGAAGTGGGGGTGGGGGGCGTCGCAGGTGGTGTATTGGGCGTTTTGCAGATAGAAGTTGCCGTCGCCGGTGCGTTTGGCCTCGACGCTGCGCAGATAGCCGGTGCCTTGGGTGGTTTTCACGTCGTTGATGAAGCCCTTTTTGGTCTTGAAGTTGAAGGCCATCTCGCGACTTTCGTAGTTTTCGCTCCCTTGGGTGTAGACGGGTTGGCCTTGCAGGCGGCCGGTGCTGTCGGGCACGCCGGTGGCGCGCACGAGCGAGGAGTCCATGTTGAGGGTGATGTAGTCGGCCTTGAGACCCATGTTTTGATACTTCACATCGGCCTGTCCATAGAGGTGGGCGAGTCCGCTCTCGGCGTCGTAGACGAGGCTGTCTTTGGCGGTGTATTCCACGGGGGCGTCGAGGCCCGACTTGCGCAGGCGGAGGGTGTCGGCTTGGGCATGGGCGGTGGTGTCGCGATGCAGGCTGTCGGCGTTGCGCAGGCGGGGATTTTTGGCCACGGCGAGGCTGTCGGCGGCGATGCGGGCGGCCAGACTGTCGGCAGAATGGGCGTGGCGCAGGCTGTCGAGGGCGTGGTTGAGGTGCTCGGCATGGGTGCGTGCGCTGTCGTTGCGGGCGGCGAGGCTGTCGGCGAGGGCGGTGGTGCGCAGGCGGTGGGCATCGGTGGGCAGACTGTCGACGGTGTCGGCGAAGAGGGGACGTTGGGGCGCGCCGGGGGTGCCGTGCCCGGTGAGGAGCGCGGTGGTGTGGCAGGCCAGTGTGAGAAGCCCGAGGAGCAACGCCGCTAACGGAGCGGCAAAATGGCGGACGGCGGGACGATGCAAGGTGGAGATGGGGTTAGGATGGGGGATGTTCGTGGACGAAGTGGGGATATTCGTGGACGGAGTAGACGAGTAGACAATGTAAACGCGTGGTGCGGTCGTTGAAAACGGCGCGTTTCGTGGACGAAGTGGGGGCTTCGTAAACGAAGTGGACGCGTAGACAATGTAAACACGTGGTGCAGTCGGCGCGGACGGCGCGTTTCGCTCGGGTAACTCTCTGGTTTACCCGTCTACGAGTTTACCTGTTTACGACACCTCATTTCCTTCTACTCAAACTGCGCTTGCCAGCGGCGGAAGGTGTAGAGCCCCTCTTCGCCGTGGCGGGCTACGCGCTCGGCCACTTGCTCGGCGGTGAGAAAACGCAGGGGGTGGCTCTTGCTGTGGAAGAGATCGGCGTAGCAGATGATGCGCTCTTCGACCGTTTCGGGGAGGAGATCGACGGCCGGCAGGGGGAGTTGGAGGGCGCGGATGTCGGCCGCGCGCAAACCCGTGCCGGTGTGGCGCTCGCAGATGCGCGCCAACGCCTCGTGGCCCTCAGCGCGGAGAATGCGCGCGCCGAGAGAGCCGTGCATTAAGTAAGGTGCCGTGCCGTGGCAGTGGATGCCCGGCGCATGAGTGAGGTAGATGCCGATGTCGTGGAGCATGGCGCCGGCTTCGATGAGGCGAAGGTCGGCGCGCAGTTCGGGATGTCGGCGCGCGATGTCGAGGGCGCGGCGGCACACCTGGCCGCTGTGGTGCAGGAGCAGCCGACGCAGCGGCGTGTCGACGGGATAGTGGCGGAAGAGGAGGGCGCGGTAGTTCACGGGCGGGGGGTGGTTTTGCGTTCGTCGCGGGGCGCATTGGGCTTGAGCGTCGGCGTGTTCGGCTTGGGCGCGGGGGCGTTCTTCCCGTCGTTGTCGGGGCGCGGCGCGTCGTGGCCGCTGTTGTCGTTGTCGTCCGTGGTGGGCGTCACCGCTTGACTGCGTCCGTCGGCAAAACCTGCGGCATATCCGCGACGATAGGCCGCGGCGTAGGTTTGGCGGTCGGCGGCCGAGGGATATTGCGACGACTCGTCGTAGCCGGCGCGCTCGTCGTTGTTCATTCCGTCGGTGTTGCCGCACAGATAACCGTCGTCGTAGCCGGCGGCGGCGGGGTCGCGCTCAGCGACGTCGGGCGTTTCGCCGCCGGAGTTGGCGGGCGTCGCTTCTTCGGTGGGCGGGGTCGGCGTATGCTCGGCGGTGTCGGGCACGGCCATGTGGCGAATGCTGTCGCGGCCGGCGAGTCCGTCGGGGGTGAGGGGCACATCGGTCGAACGCTTCAGATAAAAGATGAGGCCGCCGGCCACAAGCAGCAGCGCGACAAAGAGCAGGCTGCGAATGAGGGTTTGGCGACGGGAGGTGAGAGCCATAGTCTATGTTTTGTGGAGGAGCACTGCGCGAAACCGGTCGACGCTTTGCCCGATGTGGGTGGGGCGGGACGAGCGCTTCGTGAGCGGCGGCTCCTTGTGGATGGATAACGAGTGAGAGGGGATAAATAATGTGTGGGGGCTTCAGCGTTTGCGTCCGGCGTCGATGCGCAGGAAGATGAAAAGCAGGAGCGTGAAACCCCAAAGTGACGAGCCGCCGTAGGAAAAGAACGGCAGCGGGATGCCGATGACGGGGGCGATGCCCAGTACCATGCCGATGTTGATGAACACGTGGAAGAGCAGGATCGAAAGCACCGAATAGCCGAACACGCGCCCGAAGGTCGACGTCTGCCGCTCGGCCAGGGCGATGAGCCGCCAGATGAGTAAGAGGAAGAGCACCAGCACGCCGGCCGCGCCCACGAAGCCTTCTTCTTCGCCCACGGTGCAGAAGATGAAGTCCGTGTCCTGTTCCGGCACATAGTCGAGCTTGGTCTGCGTGCCGTTCATGAAGCCTTTGCCCAACAAGCCGCCCGAGCCGATGGCGATCTTCGATTGCGTCACGTTGTACGAGGCATCGCGGTCTTCCTCCACACCCAGCAGCACGCGGATGCGGGTGCGCTGATAGTCCTTCATGGCGTTGTTGAGCACATAGTCCGAGGCGTAGAGAAAACCGATGCTGCCGATCGAAAACAGCCCGATGAGCAGGAAGGTGTTGACGCGCCGACCGATCCACTGCATACCCAAATAGCCGAACATCGCCGTGCAACCGCCCAACTGCGCCCAACTGATGTCGAAGGGCACGATGAAGAGCGAAACGCCGTAGGCCACAAGGTGGAGCAACGTGCCCCAAAAGAGGATGCGGCGCGCATGTTCCGGTTCGCGCGGCACGTAGACGAGCAGCAAACCCGCCGTGAAGAGCCAAACGAGCGCCAAGACCACCGTTTCACCCACGCTGGCCAAGGTGCCGGGCAGCACGGTTTCGCCCTGGCCGATGCCCACCACGAAGTAGACCACCGCCGCCGCGCCGCAAAAGAGGATGCTGCCGGGCATGCCTTCGCGGTAGAACATGAGGAAGAAGGCGAAATAGACGAGCGCCGAACCCGTTTCTTTTTGCAACACGATGAGCACGAGGGGCAAAAACACGATGCCCGCCGCCCGAAGGAAGTTGCTCCGGCGGTTGAGCGTGAAGCCGTATTGCCCGATCACCTTCGACACCATCAGTGCCGTGGCGCATTTGGCGAACTCGGCCGGCTGCAGCGAAACGGGACCCAGCGAGATCCACGAGCGCGAACCCTTGATGTCGTGTGCCACGAAGGGCGTGATGAGCAGCAAGGCCATCATCGACCAATAAAAGAGGTCGGCCAGCATGTCGAAGTAGCGATCGTCGAACATCAAGATCACGCCGCCCAACACCAACGAGCAGCAAATCCAAATCAACTGCTTGCCCGCTCGCGTGTCGAACGAGAGCAGGTTTTGAATATCGAACGTGTGGCTGGCGCCGCACACGCTGAACCACCCGAAAGTGACGAGGGCCAGAAAGATAAGGAGCACCCAGCCGTCGGCACGAAAGGCCGGATTGAGTTGATTATCGCGCATGGCTGCCATAATTGATGTGACGTTGGCGGAAAGACTCGGCCTTCGAGCGAGAAGCCGGCGAGAGTTTTCCGTTGATATACTGTTCCATGATGAGAGAGCCGATGGGCATGGCGAAATCGGCGCCGAAGCCACCGTTTTCCACGTAGACGCACACCGCAATCTTCGGGCGGTTCATCGGCGCGAAGCCCATAAAGGCCGAGTGGTCGTGGCCGCGGTTTTGGGCCGTACCCGTTTTGCCGCAAACCTCCCCGCCGGGGAAATCCGCCCCGCGGCAGGTGCCGGCCAACACCGAGCGGCGCATGCCCGCCACGGCGTAGTCATACCAGCGGCGCGCCACCATCGTGCGGCGCGGGCGGGTGTAGGTCGTGTCGAGGCGCTCGCCCTGAACGCGGCGCGCCACATGCGGCACAAAGTAGTGACCGCGGTTGGCCACCGTGGCCGCCAAGTTGGCAATTTGCAGCGGAGTGGAGGTCACCTCGCCCTGTCCGATGCCGATCGAGATCACCGTCAGCCCGTTCCACGAGCGTTTGTAGGCCTTGTCGTAGTAGGCCGCGTTCGGAATCATGCCGCGGCGTTCGCCCGGCAGGTCGACGCCCAGTTTGTAGCCGAAGCCCATGCTCACCACATGGTCTTTCCAGCGCGTCATCGCGTTTTGCACGCTGCCGTACTTCCCGCGGTTGCTCAGCATGCGCAGCAGATTCCAGCAGAAATACGAGTTGCACGACGTCCCGATGGCCGGTACCAGATTGATCGGCGCCGCGTGGCCGTGACAGCCCACGTGCAGCCCCTTGTAGTTGAAGCCTCGGGCGCAGGGGAAGGCCACACTCGGCGTGATCGACCCTTCTTGCAGTCCGAGCAGCGCTTGCGAGATCTTGAACGTCGAGCCTGGCGGATAGGTGCCCGAGATGGCGCGGTTGAGCAGTGGGCGGCGCTCGTCGCGCATCATTGCGGTCATCGCCTTTCCGCGGTCGCGACCCACCATCGAGCGCGGGTCGTAGGTCGGTGCCGAGGCCATCGCGATGATTTCGCCCGTCGCCGGTTCGATGGCCACGATCGCCCCGTATTTGCCTTCGAGCAGTCGTTCGGCCAGTTCCTGTGTGGCGTAGTCGAGTCCGAGCGTCAGGTTGCGACCCGGCTGGGCCTCGGTGTCATATTTGCCGTCCATGTAGTGACCCTTCGTGCGGCCGTGCACGTCGCGCAGCATAATCCGCATGCCCTTCTCGCCGCGCAGCACTTTCTCGTAGCTGCGCTCCACGCCGAGCTTGCCGATGTAGTCGCCGCTCTTGTAGTATGCGTCGGAGTCCACGTCGGCTTGGTTCACCTCCGCCACGTCGCCCAGCAAGTGCGCGGCCATGCCCGAGGCGTAGCGACGCACCGAACGCTTTTCGACCGTGAAACCGTTGAAACGAAACAACTTCTCGCGGAACTTCGAAAACTCGTGCGCCGGAATTTGGCTCATGAACAGCTGCGGCGTGTTGCGCGAATAGCCCGGATTCTTCTTCGGGTCTTTGATTTCCGCCATCCGTCGGATGTAGTCTTCGCGCGTGATGCCCATCGTGTGGCAGAAGTCCGCTGTGTCGATGCCGTGTTGGTCCTGCATCGTCACGAGGATGTTGTACGAGGGCTCGTTGTACACCAGCAACTTCCCGTGCCGATCCGTGATCAGCCCGCGCGAGGGGTACAATATCTCTTTGCGAAACGCGTTGGAGTCCGCGCTCTTGCGGTAGTCGTCGCTCATCAGTTGCAGCGCCAACAGCCGCAGCACGAAGACGACAACGATCGACAGCGCGATGCCGCCGATCACCAACTTGCGCTTCTCAAAACTATAATCTTGGGGCACGGTGGGAGGGAAATAGGGTGGGGAAGGGAGTGACTGAAAAGGGGGAATATGAAACGCGCACCGCCGAGGAGGTGCGAGTCGGGGGCGCAAAGAAGGCGACGGCCGGAGCGGAGGGAAATCAAACTATCCTACAAAATGAAAAACCTCCGTCCGCGCCGTCGTCCTACTCAGCGCGCTGTGGCCTCGCCGGAGCTGAAGGCCAAGCGTATGCGTTCAAAGGTGGCGACAAAAAGCAGCGTGAGCACAAAACTGCCGCCGATGTTCAAACCCAGCGCAGCCGGGTGGAAAAACGAAAAACTCTCCAATACGTGAAATACCGACACCGTCACGAACGAAAGCGTGGCCGCGAATTTCAAAAAGCCGTTCCACGTCATCGTGCGCACCCCCGGCAGAAAGGCTTCTTCCAACTTGTCGTCGGGAGCGAAAAACTGCAGCACGCCCGGCGTCAACAGTCCCGCGAAGGTCAGCGCACCGGCCGCCACACCCGGCGTGGTGCTCACCGCGTCGATGCAAAGGCCCGTCACGAAGCCCGTCAGCACATAAACCCAACGCGGCGTGCCGTGACGAAGGATCAGCAGCACAAAAACATAGGGCATCGGGGTGGCGTAGCCGAAAAGGTGGATGTGGTTGAAAACCAGCGCTTGCGCGATGACCAACACGATGAACCAAAGGCTGCGAGCCAGAGAGGAGTGAAACATAGAGGGAATTTGTAGGTTGGAGGCAGAGCGAGGAGAAAAACGTGGGGGCGGGTGAGCCGTCGCGGACGAGGGTGGCTTCGATGAGGATGCGCTCTTCGGGCAGGTATTTGCCTTCGAGGACGGGCAGCAGCTCTTCGGTCATGTTTTCGCGGGGGATTTGGGTGAGGAAGCCTAAATGCCCTTGGTTGATGCCGATAACGGGTACGGTGCGGGGGGCGATTTCGCGGGCGACGGAGAGGAATGTGCCGTCGCCGCCGAGGACGATGACGAGGTCGCAGTGTTTGCCCAAGTCGGATTTGCTGACGATGTGGCAGCCGACGGTATCTTGAACATAGATGCAGCGCTCTTCTATGCCGATTTCGTCCAGATAGACGGTAAAGCCGTGTCCCTGCAGGAATTGGATGAGGGTGTGGGCTGGAAAAACTTTGTGAAAATTTT
>ERZ773203.454-NODE-454-length-22788-cov-11.357718_pt1 | contig 22788 bp, 16 predicted proteins | sample MGYA00580529_ERZ773203 | MGnify/ENA primary metagenome ERZ773203 (study PRJEB29015, sample SAMEA2738176) | human oral metagenome | biome: human oral; feature: human-associated habitat; material: saliva | place: China | collected 2177 ... | reverse complement strand
TAGGTGCCCCGATTCCTGTACCTCGTACCCTTAGGTCTAAGCTACAATTCACAATACCTCTAACACTAACTCACAAAACTCACAGCACATGGATGTATTAGGGTTCGTCAAAGAGTTCAACGGGATTCTTTGGAACAGCTTCCTGATGTACGCCCTCCTCGGCGTCGGCATCTTCTACACCATCTACCTCGGCTTCCCACAGATCCGCCACTTCAATCTGGCGATGAAGTATGCCTTCGGCCCTGCTATGCGGCGAAAGAAGGGCGAGGAGGGTAAGTCCAAGGTCAACTCCTTCCAAGCTCTCGCCACCGCCGTAGCTGCCCAAGTCGGTACGGGGAACGTGGCAGGTATCGCCACCGCCATCTCCATGGGCGGCGTCGGATCGATCTTCTGGATGTGGATCTCCGCCATCCTCGGCATGGGGACGATCTTCTCCGAAGCTGTCTTAGCGCAGAAGTATCGTGAGGTACGTCCCGGAGGAGCTATCGGGGGGCCCGCCTTCTATATCCGTGAAGGCCTCGGGCTCAAGTGGCTGGCGCTCTTCTTCTCAATAGCCTTCATTACCTATGTAGGCTTCACGGGAAGTATGGTGCAGGCGAACTCCATCACGGTCGCGCTGACGACAGCCTTCGATATCGAGCCTTGGGTCGTCGGTGTGGGTATCGCACTCATCGTCGGTATTGTGATCGTCGGGGGGCAGAAGCGTATCACCACGGTCGCTGAGCTCGTCGTGCCCTTCATGGCTATCGCCTATATCTTGGGTTCGCTCGTCATCATGTGCATCTATTTCGACCAGATCCCCCATGCCTTTGCTGAGGTCTTTAGAGAAGCCTTCTCCACGAAGGCTGCTGCTGGCGGTGCTGCTGGCATCGCGATGAAGTATGCTATCCGCTACGGGGTCGCTCGCGGCCTCTTCTCCAACGAGGCGGGTATGGGTACTTCGCCCCACGCTCACGCTATGGCCGAGGTGAAGGATCCTGCGATGCAGGGCTTCGTAGCGATGTCGGGTGTCTTCATCACGCTCCTCATCTGTACCTCTACGGCGCTGGTCATCCTTCTGACGGGTGCCCATAAGCAGCCCGGACTCGAGTCGACAGCGATCACGCAGGAGGCCTTCGATATGGTCTTTGGTAAGGCGGGTATCATCTTCCTGCAGGTGAGTATCTTCTTCTTTGCCTTCACGACGATCATCGGGAACTATATCTTCGGTGAGATGAATGTCCGCTCGCTCTTCGGCAAGGTTGGGGTCTATATCTTCCGCGCAGTGGTCATCAGCTCGGTCTTCGTCGGGGCGATCTTCGCAGTGACCTTCGTGTGGGAGATCACCGATACGGTCACGGGGCTGATGGTCATCCCGAATATCATTGCTCTCATCTTCCTCGCTCCACAGACGAAGGCAGCCTACAAGAACTTCCTCAAGAAGCGCTCTGCAGGCGAGCTTGACTAAGAAGCAATTCACATAAATAGCGAGCGGGTACCCCTCCATCGATGGGGTGCCCGCTCGCTGTTTATGGTGACGTGTGGAGTGCGCTACACGATGAGCTGCCTAAGGCAAGCTGCGCAGAGACGGACGTCACGCAGGCCCTTCTGGCGGAAGCGCACGTGGACGGCAGGCTGGTGTAGGTAGAGGTAGCCGAAGAGTTCGCTGAGCTTGGGGTAAGCTGCCTCACCCGAAGTACGGCGCTTGAAGCCTAAGACTCGCCCGCGCTCCATCGTGCAGAGGGCGGGGAGCGCCTCCAGCGAAGCTGTCGGTAGCCCTACGGCTTCTAGCTCTGATAGGACGAGGGTGCGATGAAAGCGGACGTTGTGTGCGACGAGTACTTTCGCCTCGCTCACGGCTTGGAGCAAGCACTCCAGCACGGGGCGTAGCTCTTCGCCTTCACTCTCCATCTGCTCCGTCGTGATGCCGTGCAGGGCGGTAGCCTCCTCCGTTATGGAGGCACTACGACGGATGAGGTGCGTCTCCTCGGAGAGGCAGGCACCCGTAGCGTCCAGGACCTGCCACGAGAGGAGGATAATCGGTGAGGGTGCGAACTCCATCCCTTCCTCCTCTTCGTGGAGGATGTCCTGCGTCTCGGTATCGAGGACGAGGTAGTGAGGGAGGGCTCCTGCTGGAGCAGGGCTATCAAAGAGTGGGGACGAATCGACATCGACCTCGACCTCTACAACGATAGGTGCGTCCTGTCGCTGTAGAGGTCGATGTGTATGTGCCGAGCGAAGAAGCTCCGAGCGGCGCTGAAGGCCCCATCTCAAGAGAAGCTGCAGGAGTACCAGTGCAAGAGGTACCAAGAGCAGAAGGAGTGGGGCAAGGCGCATAAGGCTTACTTCTTAGGGAAGAGGAAGGCACGGCTACGCTCGGCGGCGGCCTTTGCCCAGTCCTCGGGGAGGAAGCGCCAGTTCTTCGGATCTACGGGGCGGACGACCTTGTGACGGCGGAAGAACTCAGCTAAGTAATACGACTGGTCGTGCGAGGTAGCACCGACGATACGCTTCGGTAGGTCTTCCTTCGCGATGCCAGCACCCGTAGTGAGCATACCCCCAGCACCGCCAGCGCGGTAGGAGTTGACGGCTACACGATAGGTGCGGTCGAGGTCGAAGGGCTCGCTATGTCCTGTGAGGCGAAGGATCGTCACACGCTCTCCCTCGGGCTTGGAGAGATCGACGATGTAGTCGATGCCTTGCGCTGCGCTGTAGTTGTAGGGCGGTACGAAGGTCTTGTACTTGTCCGTCGGCTGTGCTCCAGTGCGCAGTCGGATGAGCCCACCATCTTCGGTGATGGAGGTCGCTGCCCAGCCCGCGTAGGAGTGCTCCAGGTAGCCACGGATCTCACGACCCGTGAGCTGCATAGCGTAGAGGAAGTTGGAGAAGGGGCAGAATTTAAAGAGGTCACGCACATAGACCTTGCCAGCGGGGAGGACGGCAGAGGTCTTCAGCGGTGCGGCAAAGGAGATCTCTGCATTCACTGACTCGAGCTGCATTCGGTGGATGACATCCATATAGGGTGTCGTACCGAAGAGTGCATCTTCACCACGCACCTCGGAGGCCAGCTCCCCGACTTCAGTAGCCAGATAGTCGTTCACTGCAGCGTACTCCTGGGCGAAGTGGCGAAGGAAGACCGAGTCTGGCTCTACACCCTCGAGTGAGATGAAGGAGGGAACGAGCTGCTTAGAGACGACGCGACCACCTTCCTTACGTACGGTGATCTGGATGTCCGCGACACGATCGAGGTGGTTCGCAGGATTGATGAGGAGGACGGAGTCCGTCGTGCTTCCCTCAGGGCGGATCCACTCCAGCTCTTGACGGTGGTCGTGACCGATGAGCAGGAGGTCAATGCCCATACCCTTGTTCGCCAGCGCACGGCCAGCATTCTCGAGGTAGTCGGGGTTATCGTTCTCCAGCCCAGAGTGCATCAGCACGACAAGAAGGTCGGGCTTCTCACGCTCCTGGATGAGGGGCACCCAGTGTGCAGCTGAGGTGAGGATATCATCGAAGTGCAGGCCTTCCCAGAGATGGGCCGGTACCCACTGCGGGATGGCAGGTGTCGTGAAGCCTAAGACGGCTACACGGAGTCCAGCACGGGTGAAGACGTGATAGGGCTTGAAGTAAGGCTCGCCCGTCTTGTCGGAGATGATGTTCGCTGCGATGAGGGGGAACTTACACTCGCGTCCCCACTTGTCAAAGACGCTATGCCCAGGCTCGATGTCGTGGTTGCCCATGGCGACCGCATCGTAGCCGAGGTAGTTCATCGCCGAGGAGACGATGTGTGTCGAGAGGGTGTCGACGTAGTTGTAGTAGTACGTCGGGGGCTCACCCTGCAGGAGGTCACCAGCGTCCAGCAGCAGGGTCTCGGGGTCCGTACGACGGATCTCGCGCAGTACCGTCGAGAGACGTGACATGCTCCCCGTGCCTGGGCGGTCATTGAGGAAGTCGTAGGGGAAGATATTCCCGTGGACATCTGTGGTGTGGAGGATACGGAGCTTGTGCTGCGTGACACGGGGTGTCTTCTGCGCCCATACTACCGAGCCAAAGAGGAAGAAGAGGACGAGTACCCCTGCCCAGTGCACTGGGCTAAGGATACTCGTCTTGAGAGAGCTATTCATGTAAGTGGGTTCTTGGTCTGAATAATCAGGGGAGGGGCGAAGCCTTACTTGACTTCGCTACCAGGGGTGATTGGGCCCTGAGGCGTGATCACGCGGAGCTGGCCCGTCGTACGATCGGCAGCGGAGAGGATCATCCCCTGCGACTCGATGCCACGGAGCTTACGTGGAGGGAGGTTGGCGATGAAGCAGACCTGCTTGCCTACCAGCTCCTCGGGAGCGTAGTGCTCAGCGATACCCGAGACGATCGTGCGGCCACCCAGACCATCATCGATGCGGAACTGCAGGAGCTTATCGGCCTTAGGCACCTTCGTGCACTCGGTGACGGTGCCCACACGGATGTCGAGCTTGAGGAAGTCCTCGAAGTCGATATTCTCAGCGATGGGGGCTGCGTGATCTTCGGCAGCCTCGTTGGCTTCCTTCGTCGCCTGCAGCTTCTGGATCTGAGCCTCGATGACGTCATCCTCGATCTTCTCGAAGAGGAGGCTGGCCTCGCCGAGCGTGTGCCCAGCTTCGATGAGGTCGCTACGACCGAGGTCGGTCCATGCGGGTAGGTCGATGGCGAGCATCTTGCAGAGCTTCTCGCTGCTCATCGGCAGGAAGGGCGCGAAGGCAATGGCGAGGTTAGCCGTGATCTGCAGGGAGATATTGAGGATCGTAGCGACACGCTCCATGTCGGTCTTCGCCAGCTTCCAAGGCTCGGTGTCGGCGAGGTACTTGTTGCCAAGGCGTGCCAGATTCATTGCTTCCTTGAGGGCTTCGCGGAAGTGGAAGTTGTCCAGCTCACGCTCGATGGCGGCACGGACGGTGGAGAGCTCTGCGAGGGTCTCGCGGTCGAAGTCGGTCAGCGCACCGAGGGCGGGAACCTTCCCGTCGAAGTACTTCGAGGTGAGGACGAGGGCACGGTTCACGAAGTTGCCGAAGACGGCTACCAGCTCATTGTTGTTGCGCGCCTGGAAGTCACGCCACGTGAAGTCGTTGTCCTTCGTCTCGGGGGCATTGGCCGTGAGGACGTAGCGTAGGACATCCTGCTTACCGGGCAGATCCTCGAGGTATTCGTTGAGCCAGACGGCCCAGTTGCGGCTCGTGGAGATCTTGTCGCCCTCGAGGTTGAGGAACTCATTGGCGGGGACGTTCTCGGGGAGGATGTAGGAGCCTTCGGCACGGAGCATCGCAGGGAAGACGATGCAGTGGAAGACGATGTTGTCCTTACCGATGAAGTGCAGGAGGCGCGTGTCTTCGCTCTTCCACCACTTCTCCCAGCTGTCGGGCAGGAGTTCCTTCGTATTGGAGATATAGCCGATGGGCGCATCGAACCACACGTAGAGCACCTTGCCCTCGGCGCCCTCTACGGGTACGGGGATACCCCAGTCGAGGTCACGGCTTACAGCACGGGGCTGCAGACCTCCGTCGAGCCAGCTCTTACACTGCCCGTAGACATTGCTCTTCCACTCCTTGTGGTCCTCGAGGATCCACTGCTTGAGGAAGGGCTCGTGCTTGTCGAGGGGCAGATACCAGTGCTTCGTCTTGCGGAGCTCGGGCGTAGCGCCAGAGATAGCGCTCTTGGGGTGGATGAGGTCGGTGGGGTTCAGCGTCGAGCCGCAGGACTCACACTGGTCACCATAGGCGCGCTCATTCTGACAGCGGGGGCAGGTACCCGTGATGTAGCGGTCTGCGAGGAACTGCTTGGCCTCGGGATCGTAGTACTGCTCGCTCTCTTCTTCGATGAAGCCGCCCTTGTCATAGATGGTTCGGAAGATCGAAGAGGCAAGCTCACGGTGCGTGGCGCTCGTCGTACGGCCGTAGGTGTCGAAGGTGATACCGAAGTCAGCGAATGACTTGCGGATGATCCCGTCATAGCGGTCGACGATATCCTGTGGGGTCACGCCTTCCTTCTTAGCCTTGATCGCGATGGGCACACCATGCTCGTCGCTACCACAGACGAAGAGCACCTCCTCTCCACGGAGGCGCAGGTAGCGGGCATAGATATCAGAGGGGATGTACACACCTGCCAGGTGGCCGATGTGCACGGGGCCGTTCGCATAAGGCAGGGCGGCGGTGATGAGGGTACGCTTGAAGTTCTTCTCCATCTATATTCTTTCTATCTAAGCACCATACGAAGGGGTAGGACGGATAAAAGTCCTACCCCTCGGCGCGCATGATGCGGTATATTACTTATTCTTCTCAATGAGGCGCTCCTGCCAAGCCCAAGCAGAGCGGAGCGTGTCGGCGAGGGATTCCTTAGCTTCCCAGCCGAGGATGGTGTTGGCCTTCGTGGGGTCAGCCCAGACCTTCTCGATGTCGCCTTCGCGGCGGCCGACGATCTTGTGGGGGACCTTCACGCCCGTGACAGCCTCGAAGGTGTGGATGAGCTCCAGCACGCTGACGCCACGACCCGTACCGATGTTGAAGGTCTCCAGAGGTTCGCTGCCCTTGGAGTCGTCCAGCATACGCTCGATAGCGATGACGTGGGCCTTCGCCAGGTCGACGACATTGATGTAGTCACGGATACAAGAGCCGTCGGGGGTGTTGTAGTCATCACCGAAGACGCTGAGCTGCTGACGGATGCCAGCGGCGGTCTGCGTCAGGTAGGGGATGAGGTTCTGAGGCACGCCATTGGGGAGCTCACCGATGAGTGCAGAGGGGTGAGCACCGATGGGGTTGAAGTAGCGCAGGCGGATGACCTTGTAGGGTACACCTGCATAGACTACATCGTTGAGGATCTCTTCATTGATCTGCTTCGTATTGCCGTAGGGTGATAGGGCTACCTGGATAGGCGCTTCCTCGGTGACGGGCAGGATCTCGGGCTGGCCGTAGACGGTGCACGACGAGGAGAAGACGATCCCCTTGGTACCGTGGCGCTGCATAGCCTCGAGGAGGACGATCAGTGAGAGCAAGTTATTCTTGTAGTAGAGCAGAGGCTTCTGTACGGATTCGCCGACAGCCTTGCTTGCAGCGAAGTGGATCACGCCCTGGATCGAGGGGTGAGCCGTGAAGATGCGCTCGATAGCTGCCTCGTCATTGCAGTCTACCTCATAGAAGATAGGACGAATGCCGGTAATTGCTTCGATGCCATCAAGGACCTCGATATTGGAGTTCGACAGGTTGTCAATGCTGACGACCTGATAGCCAGCTTGGATCAGTTCGACGGTGGTGTGAGAGCCGATGTAGCCGGTGCCGCCAGTGACGAGAATGGTTCCTTTCATTGTCTTACTTTGTGGAGTCTATTATAATGTAGTGTTGATTTCTTCGATGTAGCCGAGGAGTTCGTCACGCCCCATACGCTCCTCCGAGGAGGTGACGAAGATCGGGGGGAGCTCCTCCCACTCTTCGTGAAGCTTAGCCTTGTAGGCCTCGACGTTGGCTGCGAGACGGCCCTTGCTGAGCTTGTCGGCCTTTGTGAAGACCAGAGCGAAGGGGACGCCCTCCTCACCCAGCCATTGGATGAACTCCAGGTCGATCTTCTGGGGATCGTGTCGGCAGTCGAGAAGCACGAAGAGCAGTACCAGCTCCTTGCGCTCCAGTACGTAGTCTTCGATCATACGTCTGAGGTTATCACGGCTATCCTTGCCGAGACGGGCATAGCCGTAGCCAGGGAGGTCGACGAGATACCACGCATCGTTGATGATGAAGTGGTTGATGAGCTGCGTCTTCCCAGGCTTCTGCGAGGTCATAGCCAGCCCCTTGCGTGCGGTGAGCATATTGATGAGCGAAGACTTCCCGACATTGGAGCGCCCGATGAAGGCGTATTCGGGGAGTCCCGTCGTCGGGCACTTCTCCACGCGACTATTGCTGATGACGAACTCTGCAGACTTGATGACCATAGGCTTTATTACGCTTATCTCGTGGCTACAAAGATACGGCTAAAGAAGCAAATAGCTACATCTCGGCCAGCTACCCTTCAGGGCTGACGCATCAAAGTGTAAGCAGTTGGTACCCAGCATAGCTTGTTAGCCGAGCTTCCTTGGGGAAAGTGGCGAGAAGCAACTGCAAGAGGAGGGGAAAGCAACCAGTACTGGTCACTCGAGTGACCAGTACTGGTTCGCGCTTCGACCAATACTGGTTGACATTAGTAACCAGTACTGCTTCGATTGGTGAGCAGTACTGGTCGCAAAATACCTCTCTATTAGAGCTTGGTATAGAGGGATATAAGTAAGGGGCACGAACCGCAGTCGGTTCGTGCCCCTTACTTGTGTGACTCTTCTTGGGAGAGCCTGTGATAGAGTGGCTTGTGTATGCCTTAGGCTTTCTTCACGACCTCCAGGCGATCGCCTGCCTGCATCTGGGGGAGGCGCAGGCGACCTTGGTGGAGGAGCGTCTTCGTGTCTAAGGGTCGGCCGTTGAGTCGGAGGACGTAGCCACGACCTTCGTCAGGCAGGAGGAGCGTGTGGCGGTAGGCGTGGTGTGCCTCGAGAACTAAGCGGTCGAGCTGACCAGCAGACCAGCTGAGTGAGCAGGTGGCATTACCGATGACGCGCAGGCCTTCGATGCTACCGGCCTTCCATGCCTTGGGCAGTGCAGGCAGCGGGATGATGCAGCCCGTCTCACTGCTGAGGAGCATCTCCATAATGCCCGAGGAGCCGCCGAAGTTCCCGTCGATCTGGAAGGGCGGATGCGAGCTGAAGAGGTTGGGCTCTGTACCACTGCCGTAGGGCTTATTCGTCTTGGGGTCGATGGCGTCGACGGGGCGGAGGAGCATATTCAGTACCTCATACGCGCCCCCAGCATCGCCCAGTCGTGCGTGGAAGTTCACCTTCCAGCCCATGGACCAGCTGGTACTACTTGAGCCACGTGCTATGAGCGTCTTCTTCGCGCCTTCAGCCAGCTCGGGCGTGCCGTGTGGCGTGATCTCACTCCCAGGGAAGAGACCGTAGAGATGCGATACGTGGCGGTGGTGTGGCTCGACCTCCTTATAGTCCTCCATCCACTCCATGATACGCCCGTCAGGGCCGAGGGTAGTGGGCTTGAGCTGGCGCAGTGCTGTGGAGAGGCTGTCGACGAAGGTGCGGTCACGACCGAGGACCATCGCTGCCTCGCGTGTCGTGGAGAAGAGCTCGCGCAGGATCTGATTGTCCATCGTCGAGCCTGCAGCTACGGCGACGGCCTTGCCTTGGGGCGTGTAGTAGCTATTCTCAGGTGAGGTCGTGGGGACGTTGACGAGGTAGCCGCTCTTGGGATCCTTGACCAGAGTCGTGAGGAAGAAGCGTGCTGCTCCCTGCATCACGGGGTAGATGCGCTGCAGGTAAGCACGGTCTTGGCTGTAGCGATAGTGGTTGTAGAGGTGCTCACAGAGCCAAGCGGCGGAGGTATTCGTAGCGCCCCAGCTGGGATGCTCGCCAGGGGCGGTGAACTGCCATACGTTGCCGAGGACGTGGGTGACCCAGCCCTTAGCGCGATAGAAGGTGCGTGCCGTACGCTCACCCGAGGGTACGATGCTCTCGACCCAATCCGTGAGCGCCCCGACGGTCTCGGGGAGTGCGCCCTTCTCGGCAGGCCAGTAGTTCATCTGTAGGTTGATGTTCAGGTGGTAGTCCCCGTTCCAAGGAGCTTGGATGGTTTCGGTCCATATCCCCTGCAGGTTGGGGGGCAGAGCGCCAGGGCGTGTGCTGGAGATCAGGAGGTAGCGGCCCAGCTGCATATAGAGGGCAGCCAGTGCTGGGTCGCGCTCGGGGTGCTCGTAGTAAGCGATGAGGCGGCGCTGGATAGGTAGCGAAGAGAGCGCTGGGTCGGAGCCGAGGAAGCGAGCCTGTATGCGGTCCATCTGTGCGGTGAAGCGCTGGACGTGCTCAGCGAAGAGGTTGGCTTCGCCCACTGCCTTAGCTTGGAGCGTCTGCTCGATGCTGCGCGCCATGACGGGCAGGCGCTTGTCATAGTAGTTGGTGTTGTGCGCGATATAGAGCTCGATCGTGGGGGCATTCACTACGAGCAGCTCATCGCCACGGGTGATGAGCGTACCGCCCTGAGGCAGGACGGGGCGTACGACGATGGCGTAGCTCAAGCCACGACCGCCCTTGCCGTCGGGGAGCTGACCCGAGAGCGTCAAGAAGCCAGCTTCGGCTGCGGGGTGCCCGTTCTCGGGGCGTGAGAGGGAGAGGCGCAGCGTGTCACGGCGTGCCTCTTCGCTGTGGTTCGTGAGGTGTACGACCTGTACCTCACGGCCGAGGACGCTGTATAGACGCTTCGTACGATAGGCTTGCCCGTCGACGACGAGGCTCTCCTTGCTGACGCCTTCGCTGAGGCTCAGCCCTCGGTAGTAACCGCTGAGCTCGGGAGCCTTGTCCCAATTGAGGTGAAGGAAGCCGCCGACTTGGTAGCTACCATAAGGGGTGTTTGCGCCCTGTCCGCGTCCGCTCCCTACGCCACCGCAGACGAAGGTACGATAGATGAGGTCTTCGGCTTCCTTAGCACGACCAGCGAGGAGGAGCTTACGGATAGCGGGGAGTTGCTTGTAGGCCTCGGCGTTCCAAGCGGTGGAGTCGACCGAGCCGCTCCACATGGAGCTTTCGTTGAGGGTGATCCTCTGATGCTGTACGCCACCATCGGAGAGCATCCCCAGGCGGCCATTGCCGAGGGGGAGCGCCTCCATCATGCTTGTGGCGGGGCGATCGAAGAAATAGGTGAGGCTCTCGCGGTAAGCCTGGTCTACGGAGGTAGTCGTCTTAGCCCGAGGTGCCGCCGTCGTGGGGCTGGCGAAGGCGTTGCCTGCGCTGAGGGCAGCTGCGACGAGGGTGCAGCGAAGTAGGGTAGTATATGCCATAGGACTTGTGCAAGCGATATGGAAGCATCGGCGCTCCCGTTTGCTCGCAAAGATAAGCCATTCTTCCGCCCAAGCATCAGCCTCACCTCTCAGCTCCCTCCTCTCGGCCGTTCGATGGGGCTATAAAAAGGCTCAGCCCGCATTCCTCGAGCGTGGGGAATGCGGGCTGTAAGCCTTATGAAACTTGAGGGAAGGGTCGCTCCTTAGAGGACGCCCTGCTCGAGCATTGCCTGAGCTACCTTGAGGAAGCCAGCAACGTTAGCACCCTTGACGTAGTTGATGTAGTCACCTTCACGGCCATGAGCCACGCACTGTTCGTGGATGTCGCTCATGATCTGGTGGAGCTTAGCATCGACTTCTTCGTTGGTCCAGTAGAGGTGCATAGCGTTCTGAGTCATTTCGAGACCAGAGGTAGCTACACCACCAGCGTTGACTGCCTTACCAGGAGCGAAGAGCATCTTCTTTTCTACGAAGTACTCAGCAGCTTCGGCCGTACAACCCATGTTCGACGTTTCAGCTACGATGGTTACGCCGTTAGCGTGGAGCATCTTAGCATCTTCTTCGTTCATTTCGTTCTGCGTAGCGCAAGGCATAGCGATGTCTACCTTCTGCTCCCAAGGCTTCTTGCCAGCGAAGAACTGAGCGTTGGGGAACTTCTTAGCGTAGTCAGAGACGACGTCGTTACCGCTGGAGCGGAGGTCGAGCATAGCCTGGAACTTCTCGGGGGTGTTGATACCGTCTGGGTCGTAGACGTAGCCGTCAGGACCAGAGATGGTGACGACCTTAGCACCGAGCTCGGTAGCCTTCTGAGCTACACCCCAAGCTACGTTACCGAAGCCAGAGATAGCGATCGTCTTGCCCTTGAGGTCGATGTTGTGCTGCTTGCAGATGTGCTGTACGAAGTAGACAGCGCCGAAGCCCGTAGATTCGGGACGCAGGCGAGAGCCACCGAAGGTGAAGCCCTTACCGGTCATCGTACCCGTGTGCTCGTTAGCAAGGCGCTTGTACTGACCGTACATGTAGGCGACTTCGCGACCACCTACGCCGATGTCCCCTGCGGGTACGTCGGTGTCAGGGCCGATGTGGCGCCACAGCTCGCGCATGAAGCTCTGGCAGAAAGTCATGATTTCGCGGTCGCTCTTACCCTTAGGAGAGAAGTCAGCACCGCCCTTACCGCCGCCCATAGGCAGCGTGGTGAGTGCATTCTTGAAGGTCTGTTCGAAGCCGAGGAACTTCAGGATAGAGAGGTTGACAGAGGGATGGAAGCGGATACCACCCTTGTATGGGCCGATAGCGTTGTTGAACTGTACGCGGTAGCCGATGTTCACATGGACTTTACCTGCATCGTCGATCCAAGGTACACGGAAGGTGATGATACGGTCGGGCTCTACGAGGCGTTCCATGATAGCTGCCTTTTCGAACTCGGGGTGCTGGTTGTAGACTTCTTCTACAGAGAGAAGAACTTCCTTCACAGCCTGGAGGAATTCCTTTTCCCCAGGGTGCTTTGCCTCGAGCGAGGCCAAAATCTCAGCGGATTTCATAACTGATCGATCTAATAGTTTTGCGTGTACGGCTCGTGTAGGAGCCTTGATTTCACAGCAAATATATGCAATGATTTTTACCTTGACAAATGTAGTAGCTTCTTTTAATTTCTTAGGAAAGAAGCGCATCTACACGGCTTTTCCTCTATGTGTGAATAGGGGTGTGAAAGGCAAAATAGCTGGTGAAAATCGTGTGTTATCCCTCGGTATCGTGGCAAATCTTTTGCTTTTCACTTCATCCTCCTTCCCCACATTCATGAGCACAGCACACCGCCCTATATATAATAATGTATAGGGGGAGGTGAAGACGATGGGGCGGAATGCGCCTAACCGCGGCGGAAGAAGCGGGTGGGGTAGAGGGAGATGAGGAAGGAGAGCGCCGTCACCGAGACGAAGATGACGAGCATATCCAGGGGGCGAACATCCACGGGGAGTGCCATCGCTTCGATACCGCTACCGGAGCGGACGATCCCGAAGCGAGCCTGCAGGAGGCAAAGTCCCCATCCCAAGAGCATGCCGACGCTGGTCCCTGTGAGGGCGATCAGTAGCCCCACACGGCGGAAGACCTGCTGCGTGAAGCTGGGTGGTGCGCCGAGAGCGGTGAAGATACGGCTGTCGTCCTGCTTCTCGATGAGGAGCATAGCCAGCGAGCTGGCGACGTTGAAGGCCGCCAGGAGAAGGATGAAGAGGAGGATTAGATAGGTCATGACCTTCTCCATACGGATGAGGTAGGAGAGGTCTGGGTGCTGCTCTTCGCGGTCGAGGGCGGTGAGGCGGTCGCCGTAGAGTGCCTTCACCTGCTGCTTGAAGTCGGAGGTCTTGACGCCCGAGCGGAGGTGAATGCCGAGAGCCGATACTTCGCTCTCCTCATAGTCGAGTACGTCCTGCAGGTCAGCCAAGGGGAGGTAGATCGCAGCATCCGTCTCTTGGCTCGTGGGCTGATACTGCCCGATGACCCGTGCCTCGAGGCTCTGGAAGGACGAGGCAGGGGCTAAGGGATTGGTGAAGCCGAGGCGCTTGGGGAAGAGGACTTCGGCAGCGGGACCATTGTGCTCGGTGCGGCTGCTATCCTGCGGGAGCTGAATCGCTGCGCCGAGCTGGATGGGGGTGATGGGTGCGCCTTCGGCATCTACGAGGGTCGTCGTCGAGTGGAGCTCGGGCACATCAGCTGCGCGCCCCATCGGGTAGACGGAGGCAAAGGCCGAGTCCACCCCGACAGCATCCACGACCCACTGCTGCTCCCCTACACGTAGGAGTCCCTTGCTCTCCAGACGCAAGGCAATCGCTTCGGCCCCAGCCTTCATGAGCTTGGCACGGTAGTCGGGGAACTTCTTCAGGTCGAAGACTCCGCCCTCGGTGTCTCTCAGGACGATATCGGCATCGACCTGCTCTGTAGCTCCGAGGATCATCGCCACATAGCCATTGTACACGCCGACGACAGCCACCAGCGCCATAGCGACGACAGCGATGGCGACGGCAGAGAGTGCCGTCACGTAGTTCACTGCATGCAGGCGGGTGCGGCTGAAGAGGTAGCGGAGGGCTATGCGGAAGCTGAGCACGGGCGAGAGGCGGGGCGTGTGGTGGAGATGCTTACTTGTCGTTCAGCCCGAGTAGGCTATCGATGCGCTCGAGGTAGTCGAGTGAGTCATCGATGAAGAAGGTCAGCTCGGGGAGCTTACGCAGCTGCTTGCCTACGCGCAGGCCGAGGTCATAGCGGATGGTCTTTGCGCTGGAGCGAATTGACTCAAGTAGCTCTTCTGCCTTCTCCGAGGGGAAGATGCTCAGGCGTACACGAGCGATGCTGAGGTCGGGGCTCACGGTCACCGATGTCACGGTGATCAGTGTGCCGGGGATGCTCTGGGTCTGTATGCGGAAGAGGTCGCTGATCTCCTTTTGGATGAGTCGATTGATTCGGCTCATTCTTGTATTATCCATTCTTTCTGTCTTTTTGAATTACGCTTACAAAGTTAGTCAAAGCTCGCCTCATCTCCCGACTCTACAAGGGCGGTCGGCGAAGGTCCGATAGCTGACTACCTATATATAGTACTTCATTCGGGCTGGGAGAGTGCTCGGCAAAGCCACTTCCTCGAAAAGAGAAGATCCCACTTGATACGCCCCGAGAGAGGAGCAGTATCAAGTGGGATCTTGCCTGAGGGACTATGTGCCAGAGAGCGTGCCCCTCCTAAGTCGGGATCGTTTGGCTAGTTGCCGTTAGCCTCGACTTTGTAAAGTTCACTTGATAATGACTGTGAAGAGGTGAGTGTTACCTCCTTCTCGTAGGTCTTGAGGTACTTGTTCCCTCTATACTGCTTCACGCTCGTCTTTACTTTGATGGATGCAGGGGCATTATTACCGGGTCTGCCTACGATAATGCCAACATATAGCCCCGAACCCTTGTGGGTGAAGGTCGTGCGATAGGACTTTGCGATCGGGTCTCTCCACTCGGAGTTGTAGATGGTCTGAGAGACGAGCTTGCCGTCACGGTAGATGTCAGATCCCCCTTGGGTGTTGGCTGTGAAGTGGACGCTGATCGGAGCGGATGCACTGATCGATACCTCTTGCTTGAGGTCTGCGCTGCCAAAGCCGCCGAATTCTCCGCCTGGCAGGTCACTCTTGCCACCGCAAGAGCTGAGCACTAAGGCAAAGGAGAAGAGGAGAAGAGATAGGATGCCGAGTCGGCGAAATGATTGTTTTGTAGCCATTTTACTTGTAGTTGATGATGAGGCGGAGGGAGGGTAGACCGAGCTATCCAGCTCCGCAGTAATGGTTCCGTTAAATGAATTGTACTTAGGGAAGGAGTGTAAGACGGGCTTCCTCTCCTGCTCAAGATATAAACGATAGGTTGTATGGATATCTTATATATCCCTTACAATAATACTTGTGTATAATATACTAACGTAAATAGATGTAAATGAAGTGTGTGTGGTATATCCCTTCTCTTAGTGGAGAATGCTCCTTGGGTTTGCAGGCTTTAGAGGTGGGAAAGGTAGGGTGTGGTGGCCCCCTTTTTCGAGATGTAAGTCGCTCATGGATGCGGTGTTGCTTGCTCGACAGCGGGGAAGTTGCTACATTTGTTTCAGTGCTACGGCTGATCGTAGTGGCCTGACCTCTCGGTCTGATCACAAACCTCTCGGTCTGATCACAAAAAGAAGAAGGGTGAGAACCTCACTTAAGAGGCCCCACCCTGGATGTTCTCACAACGGAATAAATCCTTATTGTGATTAGCTTTCAGATTTCGTTACTGCAAATGTAGCCATTTTTCTTAATATCAACACAACCAATGCTTATGAGCAAACATGTACTTGGTCTTGACCTCGGAGTAGGATCAATAGGGTGGTGCCTTATCGCCCTCGATGCGCAGGGAGATCCTGCCGAAATCTTAGGTATGGGGAGCCGTGTCGTCCCCTTAAACAATGCTACCGATGCTGCGGACTTCTCTATCGGGAAGGCCTTCACAGCGAACCAAGAGCGGACGGTGCGCCGTACGATGCGCCGAGGCTTTGCCCGCTATCAGCTGCGTCGCTATCGTCTGCGTCGGGAGCTGGAGAAGGTCGGGATGCTCCCCGATGCTGCACTCATTCAGCTCCCTCTGCTGGAGCTGTGGGAGCTCCGCGAGCGGGCGGCTACAGCTGGTGAGCGCCTGACGCTGCCCGAGCTGGGGCGTGTACTCTGCCACATCAATCAGAAGCGTGGCTATCGGCACGTCAAGAGCGATGCTGCTGCCATCGTCGGTGATGAGGGCGAGAAGAAGAAGGACTCGAATAGTGCCTACCTCGCTGGCATCCGTGCGAATGATGAGAAGCTCCAGGACGAGCACAAGACGGTGGGGCAGTACTTCGCCGAGCAGCTCCGTCGGAATCAGAGTGAGAGCCCTACGGGCGGTATCAGCTACCGCATCAAGGATCAGATCTTCTCCCGTCAGCGCTACATCGATGAGTACGATCAGATCATGGCAGCTCAGCGCGTGTACTATCCCGATATCCTTACAGACGCATTCATCCGGATGCTACGCGATGAGGTCATCTTTATGCAGCGCCCGCTGAAGTCCTGCAAGCACCTGGTCTCGCTGTGCGAGTTCGAGAAGCAGGAGAAGGTGATGCGCGTCCAGCAGGATGACGGCAAGGGCGGTCGGCAGCTCGTCGAGCGTAAGGTCAAGTTCGGCCCGAAGGTCGCCCCGAAGTCCTCGCCCCTCTTCCAGCTCTGCCGTATCTATGAGGCGGTGAATAATATCCGTCTGACCCGTCCCGACGGCTCGCCACGCGATATCACACCCGAGGAGCGTGCTAAGATCGTCGCACATCTCCAGTCAAGTGCTTCGCTATCCTTCGCCGCGCTGAAGAAGCTTCTCAAGGAGAAGGCACTCATCGCAGACCAGCTTACCACGAAGAGTGGGCTGAAGGGGAATAGCACGCGGGTCGCTCTCGCTGCAGCTCTGCAGCCCTATCCGCAGTATCACCACCTCCTCGATATGGAGCTGGAGACGCATATGATGACCGTCCAGCTCACCGACGAAGAGACGGGCGAGATCACCGAGCGAGAGGTCGCCGTCGTCACCGATAGCTACGTCCGCCAGCCCCTCTATCGCCTGTGGCACATCCTCTACTCCATCGAGGAGCGTGATGCGATGCGCCGTGCTCTCATCACGCAGCTCGGTATGAAGGAGGAGGACCTGGACGGCGGGCTCTTGGATCAGCTCTATCGTCTGGACTTCGTCAAGCCTGGCTACGGGAATAAGTCCGCGAAGTTCATCTGCAAGCTCCTCCCCCAGCTACAGCAGGGACTGGGCTATAGTGAGGCGTGTGCAGCTGTCGGCTACCGCCACTCAAATAGCCCCACCAGCGAAGAGATCACCGAGCGCACACTTCTGGAGAAGATACCGCTGCTGCAGCGCAATGAGCTCCGTCAGCCCCTCGTCGAGAAGATCCTCAACCAGATGATCAACCTCGTCAATGCGCTCAAGGCCGAGTACGGCGTCGATGAAGTCCGTGTCGAGCTGGCACGCGAGCTGAAGATGTCGCGTGAGGAGCGTGAGCGTATGGCAGAGGGTAACCGCCGTAGAGAGAAGGAGAATAAAGCGATCGCAGAGAAGATCCGTGAGTGTGGACTCTTCCCGACGAAGTCCCGTATCCGCAAGTATATGCTGTGGGAGGAGGCTGGAGAAAAGTGTCTGTATTGTGGTCAGATCCTGACGCTGAGCCAATGTCTCAATGGGGACGATATGGAGGTCGAGCACATCATCCCGAAGTCCGTCCTCTACGATGACTCCTATGGCAATAAGACCTGCGCCTGCCGCCGATGCAACAAGGAGAAGGGCAATCGCACCGCTCTCGAGTATATCCGAGCGAAGGGCTGGGAAGACGAGTATATGGAGCGCATCAATGGCCTGCTGGATAAAAAGGCGATTTCCTACAGCAAGCATCAGCGCCTACGCTGGCTGAAGGAGGATATCCCCTCCGACTTCCTCGAGCGCCAGCTGCGTCTGACGCAGTACATCTCGCGCCAAGCTATGGCCATCCTCCAGCAGGGCATCCGCCGTGTGTCTGCGAGCGAGGGTGGAGTGACTGCCCGACTTCGTAGTCTCTGGGGCTATGATGATATCCTCCATACGCTCAACCTCGACCGCTACGACTCGATGGGTGAGACGGAGCGTGTATCTCGTGAGGGTGAGACGACCGAGAAGCTTCGCATCACAAATTGGTCGAAGCGTAAGGATCACCGCCACCACGCTATCGATGCTCTCGTCGTGGCTTCGACTCGTCAGGGCTATATCCAGCGCCTCAATCGTGTAAGCTCTGAGAGCGAGCGTGAGGCGATGAGCGGAGAGATCGAGGTGCAGAAGGCGACGAAGACCGATAAGCTCTCCCTCCTGGAGAGCTGGCTGACCCAGCGTCCTCACTTCTCAGTGCGGACAGTCAGCGATAAGGTCGCCGAGATCCTCATCTCCTACCGCCCAGGGAAGCGCGTCGTCACCCGCGGACGCAATATCTATCGTAAGAAGACGGCTGATGGTCGAGAAGTCACCTGCGTACAGCGGGGCGTGCTGGTACCACGAGGTGAGCTGATGGAGGCATCACTCTACGGGAAGATCCTCTCCCAAGGGAGGGAGCGTATTGTCAAGCGCTATCCTTTGCATGACCTTAAGGGGGAGGTCGTAGATCCGCGCCTTCGTGAGCTTATCGCAGAGTACAATCAAGAGATTACATCCAAGGTAAAGGCGAAGGGATCTCCCCTCTATCTCGATGCTGCTGAGAAGCAAGAGGTGCGCTCTGTGCGATGCTATGTTACTCAGCCTTCGGTTGCAAAAGCTATTCCTATTCGCTTCGATGAGCGTGGTAGAGCTATTACATTCGTAAAGTCTGGGAGTAACCATCACCTTGCTCTCTATCGTACTCCTCAGGGTAAGCTCGAAGAGTCTATCGTGACCTTCTGGGACGCTGTAGACCGCGCACGCTATGGCATCCCCTTAGTCATCACGCATCCACGTGAGGTCATGGAGCAAGTCCTACAGCGGGGAGATATCCCAGAGTCGGTACTGAGGTCGCTCCCTCCCTCCGACTGGGTGTTTGTTGAATCCCTACAGATGAACGAGATGGTCATCATTGGTCTGTCGGATGAGGAGCTTCAGCGAGCCCTCGAAGCACAGGATTACCGTAAGCTCAGTGAGCATCTCTATCGTGTGCAGAAGCTCTCCGCAGGTAAGTACTTTATAAGATATCATTTGGATACTGATGTAGATGAGGATAATAGGTCAGGGCGCATCCCTAAGTTCTATCAGCTTAGCCTGGATGCTTACAAGAAGAATAATGTACGCAAGGTGCGTGTCGACCTTCTTGGACGGATCTCTCTGCTCTGATGCTCCCCTGCTACCATGATGAAGCAAACGATCTATATCGGCAATCCTGCCTACCTCTCCCTGCGTCTCAAGCAGCTGGAGGTGCGGCAGCCGTCGGATGATCGTGAGGCGACAGTACGGACGATCCCGATAGAGGATATCGGGGTCGTCCTCCTCGATCACCCACAGATTACGATCACCCATGCCCTCTTAGGGGCTTTGCTTGAGAATAATTGCGCTGTCGTGACCTGCTCGGCGACGCACATGCCCTCGGGGCTGCTCCTCCCGCTGGACGGACATACGCTCCAGACCGAGCGCTTCCGAGCGCAGCTCGATGCCTCACTTCCCCTGAGGAAGCAGCTCTGGCAACAGACGGTGCAGGCGAAGATCCTCAACCAAGCTCATGCCCTGCATACCATCTTGGGAGAGCCAGCGAAGAATATGCTTGCCTGGTCCCGACAGGTCAAGAGTGGGGATGCCGACAATCTTGAGGCACGGGCTGCAGCCTTCTATTGGCGCAACCTCTTCATCTCCCTCCCGGGTTTTGTGCGGGAGCGAGAGGAGGCCACTCCGAATTCGCTCCTGAACTACGGCTATGCTATCCTCAGGGCCATCATCGCACGGGCACTTGTCGGCTGTGGCCTCCTCCCCACACTCGGCATCCATCACCACAATAAGTATAATGCCTATTGCCTGGCGGATGATATCATGGAGCCCTACCGCCCCTATGTGGATCTGCTCGTCGTGGAGATCTGTGAGGAGGAGGGATTCCCTACGGAGCTGACGAAGGAGATCAAGGCACGGCTACTCGCCCTCCCGACGCTGGATGTGGAGATCGAGGGACAGCGTCGCCCGCTGATGCTGGCTGCGATGCAGACGGCGACCTCGCTCCTGCGTTGCTTCTCGGGCGAGGCTCGTCGCTTGGCTTATCCCCTCTTGTCATGCAAGCCAAGCGACTAAGTGAATACCGCATCATGTGGGTCTTTGTCTTCTTTGATCTACCTACGGGTACACCTAAGGAGCGCAAGGCGGCTACCAGCTTCCGCCAAGAGCTACTGAAGGATGGCTTCACGATGTTTCAGTACTCCATCTATATGCGCCATTGTGCGAGTATGGAGCAGGCGCAAACGCATGTGCGGCGGGTCAAGGCGATGCTCCCCGATGAGGGTGAGGTAGTAATCATGACGCTTACCGACAAGCAGTTTGGTATGATGGAGCACTTCTCTTCACGCAAGCCGACTGATGCCGTTCAGCTCCCGGGTCTCTTCGATATGCTGTGAGACCTTAGATCGGAAAAGTCGCTAAGTAAAGGAAAAGCCCGTGGATATCCACGGGCTTTTCTCTTTCTAAATCCTTCTGCTAAGTGCTTGTCCCATAGACTCCTCTGTGGGGTCTGCTGTATTAGCAAGTATGAAGGTACGGAATCTGAAAGCTAATCACAACAGATCTACCGAAAGCCACAGCGGGCGCGAGGCTGTATTAGCAAGTATGAAGGTACGGAATCTGAAAGCTAATCACAACCTATCGGTACTCTCCGTTTGGACGATGTGGGCTGTATTAGCAAGTATGAAGGTACGGAATCTGAAAGCTAATCACAACTGTTCAGGGGTACGGTTGTCTACGCTCTTAGCTGTATTAGCAAGTATGAAGGTACGGAATCTGAAAGCTAATCACAACCTAAGGCACTGCGGTATAAAAGAGGTGTAGGCTGTATTAGCAAGTATGAAGGTACGGAATCTGAAAGCTAATCACAACGGTCGTCGTACCTATCTATAAGACTATCCAGCTGTATTAGCAAGTATGAAGGTACGGAATCTGAAAGCTAATCACAACCGATGCTACAAGTCTGTGCCTCTGGCACGGGCTGTATTAGCAAGTATGAAGGTACGGAATCTGAAAGCTAATCACAACAAGCTGAGGTAAAATTATTCTTAAAGTAAGGCTGTATTAGCAAGTATGAAGGTACGGAATCTGAAAGCTAATCACAACGCTCACCTCTGCTATCCAGATGTTCAGAGGGCTGTATTAGCAAGTATGAAGGTACGGAATCTGAAAGCTAATCACAACGACTTATGGGTACTACTCGTGCCACACTGTGCTGTATTAGCAAGTATGAAGGTACGGAATCTGAAAGCTAATCACAACCCAATCAGCTCCGATCCACCGAAGAAGAGAGCTGTATTAGCAAGTATGAAGGTACGGAATCTGAAAGCTAATCACAACCACACCGAACATACCTCTATGTGCTTCAAAGCTGTATTAGCAAGTATGAAGGTACGGAATCTGAAAGCTAATCACAACTCCGTACTGCTTCTCATCTACGCTCTTGAGGCTGTATTAGCAAGTATGAAGGTACGGAATCTGAAAGCTAATCACAACCAAGAGCTTATGGATATCGACAGGATTTGCGCTGTATTAGCAAGTATGAAGGTACGGAATCTGAAAGCTAATCACAACTCCCCTATCTGTACGATAATGCTGTGGCCAGCTGTATTAGCAAGTATGAAGGTACGGAATCTGAAAGCTAATCACAACCGACTGCTCGGCATTAACAACTAACACAGAGCTGTATTAGCAAGTATGAAGGTACGGAATCTGAAAGCTAATCACAACCTGACGGGCGTCAAGGAGGAGCTGTCGACGGCTGTATTAGCAAGTATGAAGGTACGGAATCTGAAAGCTAATCACAACAGCTCGTCAAGGTGGGGGATGAGCCTATCTGCTGTATTAGCAAGTATGAAGGTACGGAATCTGAAAGCTAATCACAACGGGTACTTCTTCTTGACGCGGCGCGAAAGCGCTGTATTAGCAAGTATGAAGGTACGGAATCTGAAAGCTAATCACAACTACATACGTGATAACAATACTAAGACTGGTGCTGTATTAGCAAGTATGAAGGTACGGAATCTGAAAGCTAATCACAACGCGGAAGGGCGTGATACTTCGCTGGAGTAGGCTGTATTAGCAAGTGTGAAGGTACGGAATCTGAAAGCTAATCACAACATATTAGACTAGGCGAAGAAGATGCTTGTCGGGAAAGAAATTGTTCGCCCTGAGTTCGCCCAGCCCATCTCATTCACGGTGGGTGGGCTGAAGGAAGCCATCAATCAGCCTCACAAGAACTACATGGCGAAGAATGACGCTATAAGAGAAATCGAGATGCTAATCAAAAGGTCTGGCTATATCGGGTATGCTGGGGACTTTAAGGGGCGTCCATTCAGGTATCACTACTTCCGCACCAGTATTCAGGGGACACCTTCGCTCATAATCGTACGCCAAGAGCGTGGAAAGCTATGTTTTTACAGTATAGTGGAAGAGAACAAGGAGATAACCTCAAGAATTAGCACATCAGATACAGTCTGAGGTAACTCTTCGAGATTATCTCCCATTCGCTACAAGCTGTATTAGCAAGTGTGAAGGTACGGAATCAGGAAGCTAATCACAACAGAGACTTGTTTACTACTGCACATCTGGTAGTTATGGCAATGGATTGTTGCTCCGCGTCTGGATAAAAGTTGTGGACGAGTGGCAGATAAGTTTGGGCTACGTACGTGGCTCTAA
>ERZ773203.448-NODE-448-length-22837-cov-15.199851_pt1 | contig 22837 bp, 17 predicted proteins | sample MGYA00580529_ERZ773203 | MGnify/ENA primary metagenome ERZ773203 (study PRJEB29015, sample SAMEA2738176) | human oral metagenome | biome: human oral; feature: human-associated habitat; material: saliva | place: China | collected 2177 ... | reverse complement strand
TTCAAAGAAAGCTCGATAGGAGTCCACATCGAATTGTTCCTTGAAGTCAACGCCGAGCTTCGCAAGGATCTTCGGGATTATTCCTTGTTTGCTTGGCCGACGCTTGACGTAAGTCGGGACGACGATAGTGCCTCCGGGGCGGACAACTCGTTCAAGTTCCCTCATAACAGCACCAGGATCTGGAAGCAGATGGATGACATTGCCTGCCACGACGATGTCAAAGGAATCGTCCGCGTAATGCAACTTGGTGATATCAGCTCTTTCAATCGTGACATTGCGATACTTCGCAAGTTTCTTCCGCGCTTGTTTGAGCATTCCCTCAGAAAAGTCAGTAGCGACCAGCCTCTTGCACTTTGGCGCAAGGAAAATACTGATTGCACCGGTTCCGCAGGCGCATTCAAGAACCTCGTCTTCGAGGCCAACCAGCTGAGCGACGGCGACGCCTGTTCCGTCGTACACGCCGCGATTGAATATGTTTTCAAAGAAGTCATAAAGGGGCGCAACCCGATCCCAGAACATCAGCGAACCTCCGCTTGCCCAATGCCTACGCTTCATTGCGATACCAAGAATGCTACGCGCGCCCTGCATTTCGCACTAGACCCAAGGGAAGCCGCTCTATTTCGGCGGGCGCGCTCCTCCACCTATACGGAAGGGGGCTTCACGCCCACCGGCGTGAAGCCCCCCTAAACAGCCTGCGAATTAGATCAAGCCCTGAGCGACCATTGCGTCCGCAACCTTGATGAAACCAGCAAGGTTTGCGCCGGCCACATAGTCTCCGGGAACCCCATATTCGTCCGCGGTAGCCAAGCAGTTCTCATGGATTCCCACCATGATCTGGTGCAACTTCGCGTCAGTTTCCTCGAAGGGCCACTGGGTCCGGCCCGAGTTCTGCTGCATCTCAAGACCGGAGGTTGCAACACCGCCAGCGTTGGATGCCTTGCCGGGCGCGTAAAGGACACCCGCACGACGCAGCTCATCAATGGCCTCGGGAGTGGTGGGCATATTTGCACCCTCCGCGACCATCTGCACGCCGTTACGGATCAAGGCCTGGACGCCCTCAAGGGGAAGCTCATTTTGAGTTGCACACGGAAGTGCGACGTCACAGGGAACTTCCCAGATCGAGCCCTCAGCACTGAAGTGAGCGCTCGAACGCTGGTTTGCATAGTCGCTGACACGTCCGCGACGGCGTTCCTTCACGTCTTTTAGCAGCTCAACATCAATGCCTGCCTCGTCGACGACAAAACCGGAGGAGTCGGAAACTGCGACGACCGTTGCGCCCAGTTCTTGAGCTTTCTCGGTCGCGTAGATTGCGACGTTTCCGGAACCGGAAACAACGACGCGCTTGCCGTCAAAAGAAGTGCCGCGAGCGCGGAGCATTTCCTCGGCGAAGTAGACGAGGCCATAGCCAGTTGCCTCGGTTCGAGCGAAGGAACCTCCCCAGGTCAGTCCCTTGCCGGTGAGGACACCGGCGTCGAAGCTGTTGCGCAGACGACGGTACTGGCCGAAAAGGTAACCGATCTCGCGACCACCAACACCAATATCGCCCGCAGGAACGTCAGTATCGGGACCGATGTGACGCTGGAGCTCGGTCATGAAGGACTGGCAAAAACGCATGATTTCAGCGTCGGACTTGCCCTTGGGGTTAAAGTTCGCGCCGCCCTTCGCGCCACCCATGGGAAGGCCGGTCAAAGAGTTCTTAAAGATCTGCTCAAAACCCAAGAACTTAATAATGGACAGGTTCACCGAAGGGTGGAAGCGCAGACCACCCTTGTAGGGGCCAAGAGCTGAATTGAATTGAACACGGAATCCGCGGTTGACGTGGATTTGCCCTTGATCATCGCTCCAAGGCACGCGGAACATGACTTGGCGTTCAGGTTCTGTAATTCGTTCAAAAATAGCCAGATCTTGGTATTCAGGCTTGCGTGCGACCAGAGGCGTGAGGGTCATGAGAACCTCATAAACAGCCTGATGGAACTCAAGCTGGTACGGATCGCGAGCAACCAATTCCTCAAAAACGGAGGAAAGCTCGCGGGGAAGTCGAGATGTGTCAAACTTTTCGCTCATGTCTTGATCATTCCACCGCCGGTTTTCATTTACTCTCTCTTTTCCAATATATGGACTCTCCATTGCTTAGATCCTCATCACGTTATGAATTTACTGATGCCCGCTGCGCCTGCTGTAATGGCGCGAATGCTACCGCTAAGGTCAAGAACGTGACTCGATCAAAAACCCCCTACGAACTTGCTGCCCTTGCGACAGTGGCGGTCCCCCGCCTTGAAGTTGCCGGACTGCGTCCCCCGCAGTTCAGCGATGAAGTCCTCTCGGTCACCGGCCTCATCGACACTTCGGGTGACCGCTGGATGGTCGTATGTCCGCATGACACGGTTGGCGGTTTGGACATGGAGGCCCAAAACGCCGTCTTAGAGCGCCTTGGGAAAGCTCACGATTTTTCGAAGATTCCCTTCGAAATTCCGCGTCCTGCTGGTTTTACCCGCACCCCCGAGGGGGATCGAGTGATGGTTCACCGCGATCTTGGCGGTCGAGTCATGGACACCTCGGATTTCGACGATCCGCACTTGCTTCCCGCGTCTTTGGGGAACGCGCTGGCTGCCCTGCACAATCTTCCTGAACTCATCTACACGGGGGTCAATCTTCCCGCGTATTCAGCTATTGAGTGCCGAGATCGCCATCAGGCGGTCTTGGACGAGGCCGCGCAGGAAGTCGTTATTCCTGCGAACTTGTGGGACCGCTGGGAAGAGTCCTTGGAGAATTTGTCCCTGTGGCGTTTCCTCCCCTCTCCTATCCACGGTGATCTGTCCGAGACATCGATCCATGTCGATCACGGTCGAGTCTGCGCGCTGACCGGTTTTTCTTCGGCACACGTGGGAGATCCGGCTGTTGATATTGCGTGGGTTTTTGCTCGCGCTTCCGATGAGTTTTTAGAGCGTTTCCACGAGGCCTACCAACAGACTCGTTCCGAGAAGGACCTGCACCTTCTGGCGCGCGCTGAGCTTCTTTCCGAATTGGCCGTGGTGCGTTGGTTGGTTCACGGCCTGCATAGTGATGATTCAGAAATCGTTGACGAGGCCCGGGCAATGCTGGCCGATTTGTCGGCAAGCATCGGTGAGACACCTTCCGCAAAGCACCACGAGGAACCCGATAATGCGCCGGCGCACTTGGAATCGCCCGAGGCCGCTCGTACAGCCCAGGACGTGCGCACGGCTCAGGACGCGCACGCAACCCCAGCCGGGCACCCAGTTCAGGACGCACACCCAGTTCAAGATGCGCGCGCCGAAGCAGAGCTTCCTCCTTCTGGTGAGCTTGAGGACAAGGTGGGGCACACGGATGCGATCGAAGGACCAACCGAGCACCTCGATATGAGTGTTATTTTGCCGACGCGTGAGTAGACCTATTGGTGGTCCCGCGCTTCGCGGGACCACCTCATTTTGTCTAGATCTTTGGGTTATTCACAACGAGTTCACTCAGTGCGCGGGCGAGTTCGCTTTCCAGTCGATCGACTGGTTTGTTGATAATTTTCGCGATGTCTTCGAGGGAGAAGTCCACGGGCCCGCCGATGAAATAGACACGTGCCTGCACCTGTTCTGGCGTAATACCGCGTTTATTCGCCCATGCAACACGATAGAGCTGGAGCTGGCGCGCGTAGTATTCCCATTTCTCGGTACTGGTGGTGGGGCCGGGCACATGGGAGGTCTTCCAATCGATGACAATGTCGTTGCCATGCGAGTCACGAAAGACAGCGTCAATGCGCCCTTGAACGGATACTCCTGAATAGTTCAGAGCGAAAGGTTCCTCGATAGCAACCGGAACAAGAGAACTCAGGTCAAGAGAGCGAAAGTTCTCTTGCATGAGGGAAAGCCTTTCCTGTTCCCTTGTGCTCAGGGATTCAAGACCGACGACGGGGTCATCCCAGAGCTCACCGGTTGTCAGGTGGAGCTGTTTTTCAACCCACATGTGAAAAATAGTTCCGAGGAGGGAGCTGCGCTGGGGTGGGGTTGGCAAAGGACGCCTGAGACGACGCACCCAGGAGTCACCGTCATCAATCAGGGTTGAAATACTGGTTGCGGGAACGCGGTCAATTCGAATTTCAGTCGCATCTTGGCGCGCACGTTCGCGCTCTGCCATGAGCAAGAGAGTATCGCGAACAAGAGGGTTATCGAGCTGGGCTTTCAGTGTTTCTTCAAGGAGCGGCGTCGGGGTATCGATAAGCTCTTGAACGCGCGTTGCACTTGCATTAACGAGCTGACGCGAGCGCCCAGGAAGAATCGGATATTGCCGAAGTCTGGGGTCGATCTCTATCAAGGACTGATCCGCAATATCTTCCTCAGGGCGAGCTGCGATAGTGTCTTCATCAAGACCAAGAGCATTCACGGTTTCCATGAGGTAACGCGAAGGATCGCGTGGAGTCACACTGGTTGAGCCAATCCATGATCCAAGCAACAGCAGGTCGTGACGGGCACGCGTCCATGCAACATAGGCAAGGCGTCGTTCTTCGAGCTCATGGTGAACTCCTTGCCTGCTGTGGACGGTATCCACTGTCTGATTCGCATCTTTGTTGGAGGCAACATGCTTGTTGAAGATGCTCATTGGAGTAGTCGTTTTTCTCTCTGCTTCTTGGGCAAGGAGATCAAAGTATTCGACAATTCCCATCGATCCGTATTCTTCAGGAACCATGTGCGGCAGATCGGCATAGTCTCGCCGCACGGGATACGGGAGTTCTTCGATCGAGGAGAACCATTCTGTTGTTCCCGGCGGGTCTTTCTTCCAGTCTCGTGGCTTTGACTTGTGATCGGGAAAGACTGAATCTTGCAGGCCAAAAACAACGACTGAATCCCATTCCAGTCCTTTTGCCGAGTGTATGGTCAGCAGTTGAACCGCATCAGGTCGAGTTGCGCTCACAGGGATTGCGAGGCCTTTTTCTTCGTCTTCAGCGACTTGCAGCCATGCGAGGAATCCAGGCAGGTCTGCGCCAGATACTTGCGCTTCATACTCGGCTGCAATGTCGACAAATGCATCGAGCATCTCCATGCCCTGATCTCCAAGGGGATCAGCCATGATTGCCTCGCGAAGTCCCAGGATCGATATGGCGCGTTCAACTTGTTCATCGAGCGCACGCCCCATCCCTTGACGTATGACTTGAAGGCGCCGGGCAAGGAGAGACAGACGCTGATGGGCGACCTCGCTAAATTCTGGTCCTCCTGACGAGGAGTGCCAACCAATTGGGGGAAGCTGGTCAATTGCCTCGATCAAAGTGAACTCTGGATGCGCGACAAGGCCGTGCGTTTTTTGATGAGCCTGTTGTTTTGCGTACTGATTAAGAACCAACAGATCGGATGCGCCGATGTCCATAGCAGTGACGAGGCGCATGAGAGCGGGGGCGTTCGCGGGGTCTGCTGCAAGATCGAGTGCGGCTCGAACATCACTGACCGCTGCTTGGTCGAGAAGTCCGCCGAGTCCGACGACTTGCACGGGAATATCAGCGTCTTTAAGCGCCCGTTCTATCGCGGGGAAGTCCGAGCGTCGCCGGGAGAGTACTGCACAGGTATTCCACTTCCCGCGTTCGTCTTGGACTCGATGTTGTCGAGCGAAATCTACAACTGCTTGGAGTTGTTCATCGTAGGTGAGGGGATAGGCGGTGCTGACTTGTCCCGGACCAGCGTTTGGACGTGGAGCAAGAACTGGAACTGTAATTCGTTGTGGTTGTGATTCTCGAGTAGGGGCGTTGCCGGCATTGCCAATGCGCGCCTGTCCCCGCAGGGGCTGAGCGATCGCATTTGCGGCATCAAGGATTGTCTGGTCATTTCGCCAAGCTGTTGAGAGAACCAATTGCGCCGCGTCGTAGCGCGGAGAAAAGCGAGTGAGGAAATCGCTGAGGGCAGAGGCCGAGGCTCCGCGCCAACCATAGATTGCCTGACTGGGGTCGCCGACAGCGGTAGTTGGGTGGTCTGCAAAGAGAGCAGACAAGAAGACCATCTGGATGACCGAGGTGTCTTGAAATTCGTCAAGAAGAACGGCCTGATAGTCGCTTCGAACTTGGCGCACGACGTCTTTGTTTGAGGTAACGATTTGTGTAGCCAGGAGAAGTTGATCAGAAAAATCAATGAGACCGTGGGCACGCTTATAGCTTTCGAAGGCTTCCGCGATATCGAGAAGGAGCAGGCGGTTACGATTCGCCTCAATCATTTTCTTGAGATTCCCCGTCGGATCTTTCCCGGAGATTGCAGCGACTTCTTCAAGTTCTTTTTGAAATGCACTCAGAGCTATTCGCCCTTGGTCCAGCGTCATGTTCTGCTCGGCGATATGCCCAGACAAAGACAGGACTGCAGCAACGATGGTTGCGGTCGGCTTGTATTGCTCATCGCTTTGGGGGTATTCGCCCCTCCAGTTTTCGACGATGGCGCTGAGCACTTGGACTTGTTGTGCCTGTCCGATGAGTCGAGAGTCTGGATCAACACCGATTGTTGCGCCGTATTCTCCGAGGATCCGCGCGGCGAAAGAGTTGTATGTGAGAGCGGTCGGCTCTCCAACAAATTCCTGCCCACTGTTCGAGGCAAGGGTGGCGAGGTCTTGGCGCATTTTCAGCCCGAGCTCACCGGCGGCTTTTCGCGTGAAGGTCAAGCCAAGGATGCGCTCGGGATCGATGCCGTGGTGGGCGACCATGTAGAGTACGCGCTGCGACATCGTGGTTGTTTTTCCGGCTCCTGCCCCCGCAACGACAAGAAGTGGCTTAAGAGGGGCTTGAATAACCGCTCGTTGTTCGTCCGTAGGCGAGAGGAAGGGCTTGGAGCGAGGAGTCGCCATGCGAAGAATCTCGTCGACGCCCAGTTTGCTGAGGTCCATAGTTACTCGACGCTCCTTTTACCTTGGTCCTTCGCCGGACACGATCTGGTGAATTCGCAGTATCTGCATGCTTCGTCAGATGGTGTGGCTATAAAGTGCGGGCCTCGCATCCGTGAAGCGACCTCGTCGAGCTGGCTGATCCAGTCATTTTTAGTGTCGTCATCGAGTGGCTCTTGGAGGATTGTTCGAACATCTCCGTATCCGAGGTATTTCAGTTCAGCATCGATGATCGTGTAGCCGAGTTCTTCTGCGGCCAATTGATATAGAGCCAGTTGCGGGTGGTCGGGATCGGTTTTGATTTTGCCTTTTGCACCTTTTTTACCGGTCTTGAAGTCGATGATCCGCACGCTTTCACCGCTGACTTCTAGTCGGTCCATCCGGCCACGAATGTTCACGCTTGATACGGGAACGTCGAAGGGGACCTCGACGCGTACTTCGCCTGTGTTCCCTTCTAGGTACTCCCCTAGCGCGGAAGCCATGTCACGGAGATGGTTGAGATGAATCTTGGTTGCTGCAGGTTCTTCGTCCAGATTCATCGCTTGGATTTCTTCTTCGAGAGCCTTGACAACGGCTTGTTTTGGTCCGTGCGGAAACCGCTCGGCGAGGCTGTGGATGAGTGTCCCATCGGCGGCGCTTTGTGTGGGCACAGATGAGCCACTGTTTGCCGAGAAGAACCAACGCAAAATACACGCACGCGCAGTGTCGAAGCTGGAGGGGCTGATGGAGACGTTCTGTTGTCCATAAATTGCGCTATCGGAACTGATTCCCCCTGCACCGATCCATGTGTCCGGCTGAGCACTGTGAACGCCGCGCTGGGCGAGCAGAGCAAGAAGATTGGCCGCGAGTTCACGAGTTTCGTCGTCTTCTTGAGTTGCAAGGAATCGCAGCCGCGCAACATGACCTGATAGATCCAAAGATGGGGGTACTTCTTCGGGCGCAAATCCTTCTTCAGGGATCTCGATTCCACTTGCCTTCGCGATGAGCTCGATGAATTGTGAAGGAGCTTGGTCCTCATTCGAGACGACACCGACGTGGAGGAAACGCGTTGCCCGTGATGTTGCGGCAAGCAAGCGGCGCAGTTCATTGTCCAGAATGGCTCGACGTTGAATGCGTGGATCATCAAGAAGAGGCGTTGTTTCGCTGGGAACGCTTCCGTTTCCGGCAGAATCGAGGCGAAGAATGTCCGTGAGGAGGTCGCCCCGCAACAAGCGGTGCCCCAGGCGCAGATCCGGCCATGAGCCATCTTGGAGTCCGTAGATTGCAACAGTGTCCCAGTGTTTCCCCATTGCTTGTTCTGGGGTCAGCACGTGAACACCTTCACGGCGAAGTGCTGTTCGCGCAATTGTATCGATGGGAACGTCCGATTGGAGCAGCTCGGCTGCGAAGTCCGCAGCGCTACCTTGAGGATTACGCTGCTGCCAGATGTCTGCGACACGGAAAAGTGCAATTACTGCGTCGAGGATGTCGTCGTAGTAGTCCGAATCGGCGTCTTGCGCGAGTGCCCGGTCACTCAAAGTTTGGGCAACATCAGCCGTCTCCCATGCCTTCCACAAGCCTTCTTCTGCGCTCAGTCCGGCGCTTTCTTTCCACAGGGACGAGGCCGCAAGTAGTTTCCGTAGCTCTGTTTCGACATGTTGCGGCAAAGAATCGGAATCCGCGAGGATCCGAGAAAGCATCTCTGTTGTTAAATGCTGTGAGAGGGCTCCATCGCGGACAGTTTCGCTGTGCGCCCACACGTAGTTCTGAACTGCTGATCTGACGTGAAGCGTATCGATTGAAATAAGGTCAGAGCGAAGCCACAGGTCGATGAGCTGAGCTGCGCCATCACTGTGTGGAATGAGCGATGTCAGTAGTGCCGATGTCATCGAGTTGGCGGCAAAATCAAAGGCTTGTTGCCCTCCGGCGAGGGGAATATAGCTCCGCTTGAGGGCTCTTCGTGCCTGCTGAATAAGGGACTGAGAGCGGACAAGAACAAGTTGGCGGGACCAGGGAATATCGTCGTGAAGATGGTGGGAACGCAAGGCGTAGCCGATTGCCGCACCCATCTGTGCTGAACTTGCGCACGAGTGAATTCGTACCGGAGTTTCTGTATCTGTTGCCCCTCCGAGGAATGGCGCAGAACGCCGAGAAATTGAACCGGATTGGCTGATATGCGAACTGATCTGGCGATTCAATTCGTGCAGTCGCGGAGTTGAATGATAGCTCCCACCACAATCGTCAATGTCGACGCCTAGAACTTTGGCGAGGTCGAGGTCGAGGTTCGCGTAACCGCGCTTATATGAGGTCACAGATACGTCCGGATTGGAAAAAGCGATGATCTGGGTGCCGTATTGGCGTGCGCTTTGAAGCAGCGGGAGAAGCGAAGGCGTGCAATCCTGCAGATCATCAATGAGGATGCGCTGCGGTAGTGGTGTTTCGCTGCGGAGCCGCAAAGTTTCGATGTCTTGATCCCAGCGCAAAAGCAGTCGCGCTGCACTGCGACCAAGAGCAGCACCGTGAGCTTGCATTGTTCCACGGTATTCCACTGCAAGTTCGGGGATCTCTTGCCATTTGCGCAGGAGGAATGCGACAGTCTCCCATTGCGGGATTGAATGGATGTTTGCAAGTTCTGCAAGGCGGTCGGAGGCAAGCCCTGCCTCGGCAGCAAGATCGATGAGATAGCGCAGTTCCATTTTAAAAGCGGGCAGCGCTTGAATAGTTTGAGAGAGCTCTTCTGGCCAGTTGAGGGTCGTTGTCTCAAGAAGCTGCGCGATCAGACGATCGATGCTTGCACCGGTGAGCAGTTCAACGTCCCCCAGAGGTTCGTCACGCGTATTGCGCCATTGAGAAACGATCGAATACGCCCAAGCTGTGGGCGTGCGTACAGGGCGAACAGCATCGGGAGCCATACTTTGGACAGCTGGCATCAGTGCGTCGGCCCGCGAACGATCAGGAGTGAGTACAAGGAAGCTGCGTCCCTGTCGAACGAGCTCTGCGACTGCGCTGAGCAGGAGTGTGGTCTTTCCGCTTCCAGGGGCACCGCGAAGTACAGCATCCGAGTTCATCATGCGTTGGAGGAGTACACGCTGATGATCATCGAGGTGAGGAAGGCCCGCAAATCCGGAGCCAATCTCTATCCGTACCTGTTTGTTACCCATATAGTGATTCTGACAGAGGCCATGTGCATTTGGAGTCAACTTTTGGCTTCGAAGCGAAATTGAGAAAAGTGTGCCCCCGAAGCTGCTGCTTCGGGGGCACATGCAATTACTCTCTACGGCATTTCAATCGCCAAGATGCGATACTGCGTAGTCAGCTTCCTCAGCAGTGAACTGTTCGCCGTATTCGCTCGTCAGTTGATTTCGAATTGCTTCATCCGACATATTCATGAGCCGCTCGTACTCCTTGGCCTTCGCCAAAGCATTCGCATTCCAGTCAGCTTGGACGTTATCAATTGCGTATTGAGCAGCGTCCGGAGAGAAATTCTCCGCTTGGCTGACGAGTTGGTCATAAATACCACGCTTTGACATGTGAAGTTGCGTCGCATAGGTTTCTGCAGTCTTCAAAGCTTTACGATGCTCGCGCGGGACATCCTTGTCACTGGAGGCATTTGAAGCGGCTGCTTCTGGAGTAGAGGCCTGCTGAGCAGCAGCAGGTGTTTCAGTGTCATGATGCACAAAGAGGGTGATCGTCGCGTCAGCAGGCAGCTTTGTTCCCGCCGCGGGGGTCTGGGATGTCACTGTCCAGTTGCTCACCTTAATGACGGCTTTCTTTCCGGCTTCATCCTTAAATGAAATTCTTGTGACACCAAGACCTTGAAGAGAAGCTTCCGCTTGGTCTCCCCGCATTCCAACAAGGTCTGGCAGCTCAATGGAATCAGCCGAAGGTGACGCCGAAGACGAAGATGTTGCAGACGCCGTCGTGGACTGGCTTGCATTGGGCTGCGAAAGGCCACCGATTACCGCAAGACCAAGAAACACAGCGAGCGCGATGAACCACCATTTCTTATAGAACGGTTTGACAGTAGGCAATTCCGGCGGCATCTCAGGAGTAAAAGCCCCATCAACGGGCATTCCCTGCGAAGAAGGAGGAAGCGACATCGCTCACCTTTCGAGTAGATTCAACTTTGAATTTTCCTGACAGAACACAAGATAACACATCAAAGCGGCCTGATAACAGCTTTTTCTCGCATTATTTTCAGCACAACACCACAATTCAACCACTTGGACAGTAAACTGCGGCAACGCGCAATTGCCCCAAGAATTACGCTCTTGCAGAAATAGCAGGCCCGCTCCCCCGGCTGCACGTACTATGAGGACACAGAAGACCATCGAAGCGGAGGCTTCGGGGGCACATTCTGGCAGTCCTACTCAAGGTGGGGGCTTAACCCTTTACTGAAGTGAATATTCCTTTTTGAATGCCTTTGTTGAAGAGATAGTGCTGTCAATCATCAGCGTAACTGGAGCAGCTGCATCGCGAAGAACATACCCTTCCACAAGGGTCATGCTTTTACCAGCTGGGACCTCTTGCAAGTCCGCGAAAGGCTCGTATCCTTCAGGCATTAGATCATCGGAATAAATTGCACTATCGAGCGCAGCCTTGTTTTGGGATACCTCAACATAGTATGAAAAAGGATTCAAACTACTTGTGTCATTATTTGTGATCTTTAATGTCACAGCGACCGTTGGCTGACCTTCCCGATCATCTACCGACTCCTCGACCTTCTTCACCTCAATCGTGACTTTACCGTTCTCCAGCTGAACAACATCCGAGGTCGCCGCACCTTTGGAAGCTTGAGGCGATACAGAAGCTGCCCCGAAGGCCTCACCATTAGCCTTCGAATACATAGCTTGGCCTCCCAAAACAGCAACAATAGTGAGAGTCGAAATCACCAGTGAGGTGATTGCTATACCGGAGCCACGGTGAGTCGTATCCGGGCGTGTCTGAACGACGGCGAGAATCGCCACGACTGTAGCAATAAGGGCCAGAATTAAAATTAGATTGTGAAGAATCGGAACCCAGGACAGGAGAAGAGAAATAATTCCCAACACGAGTGCGGTGATAGCAAGGGGAGATAAGGGTTTAACTACAGTTGCTACTCCAAATTGTCCTTGAGGAGGAACAGTCGAATAAACCCCCTCAACGGGCATTTCCTGAGGATAAGGAGGAAAAGACATCGTTCACCTTTCGAGTAGATTCAACTTTAAGCTTTACCGCCAGAACACAAAACAACTCGTCAACACAACCCGATAGCTGCCGCTTCTCGCACTATTTTCAACACAACCCTACATACTAACCACTTAGACACTAAAGCGCGACGACGCTTCGACTGCCCCCACAATTACGCTCTTGCAGAAATAGCAGGCCCACTCCCCCACCTGCACGTACTATGAGGACACAGAAGACCATTCGATCCATGACATCTGGGAGTCGCAGTGAACATTACGATCGGTATCAAAGCAAGCCCGCGCGAGCTCGACCTAGAGGTAAACCTCAGTGAAGACGAGCTCTTCGCTCAAGTAAGTGAAGCCCTCCGCGCTCAAACGCCGCTGCTTCTCACCGACACTAAGGGAGAGAAGACGCTCATCCCCGCGCAGGCGATTTCCTTCGTGCGTGTCACGGCGCAACAGAGCCACCGCGTCGGCTTCGCCATCCACTGAGAAGCCGCGCGCACAGCGCGGATCATTCACAAGTCCACCTGTTGCCCTAGCCGCGCAGGTGGATTTCCTTCATTCGCTCAGCGTGTTCACTACTGAGCACCTCAGCAATAGCATCTGAGTCTTCGGGCGACAGCGATAAGTCCGGGTGCATAAACATCGTCGAACGCACCAAACCCAAGACTTCTCCGGCAACTCGGCGTGCCCACAAGGACAGCCGTGCCGCAAGCTGCTCGTCGGCCTCGAAAATGGGGGCAAGGTTCTCGCGCACCCACTCCCCCTGCTCAAGATCCCAATTCGCTCCGGGGAAAAGATTCTTTCGCGAAGCGATTTCGCGCAAGAAACCACCAAGGACACCCAAAGTCACATAGGTTTTAATGGAGCGCTCGTACCACGTTGTCGGACGCGTGCGGGCATCGAGGTCGTCATAGAGTCCGTCGTAGGCTCGGGCATACGCAGACAAATCCATTCCACGGTGAGTACACCACGTCTCAACCTGAGTAAAAGTCTCGAAAACACGCGTCGCCATACGCGCATGCTCAACCTTCGCCTCGAAGGTCGGAGCCTGGTCACTATCCTTTGCCAGGCGAGTCATTGCAGCCAAAATCGAATACGCGATCAGACCGACGACTTCCGCGTCGCTGTCCGCCACAGGTTCATAGGTGCGTTCCATGGCATAACACTACATCACACAAAGGTGACGGGTTCCTCTTCGGACAAACCTTGTCAACCTCGTACAATGAAGAAGACAGTGCTGACCGATTGCACGCGAGAAAAGTTCCCGGGCAAGTGCCCACAAGAAGACCGCGATCGGCTGCAATTCTCAACGGGGTTTTCCCCCAGGACAGGTTGATTGTGACTTCACCTTCTGAGTACTCCGCCGGCGTTGTTCGTCTTGGCGCGATTGCCGCCCCTTCCACTGAAGAAGAAACCACCCCCGATATTACGAACTCGGGAAATGAAACTTTCGAAGCGAAGTCTTTCGCTGATTTCGGGGTCAGTGACCCCATTGTTGATGCGCTTGAAGAACGCGGAATCACCCACCCCTTCCCCATCCAGGCCCTGACTCTTCCCGTCGCACTGGATCGCCACGACATCATCGGTCAAGCCAAGACCGGTACCGGTAAGACTCTGGGATTCGGCATCCCCGTCTTGGAAGACGTCATCGCCCCGGATGAAGAGGGCTACGAGGACCTTCTCAATCCGAATATGCCGCAGGCACTCATCATTTTGCCGACCCGTGAGCTCACCAAGCAGGTGGCCGAAGATCTCCGGGCGGCAGCCTCGCACCTGTCGACGCGCATCGTTGACATCTACGGCGGCGTCGCATTTGAACCCCAGATTGACGCACTCAAGCGAGGCGCGGATATCGTCGTCGGCACCCCCGGACGCTTGATCGATTTGCTCCGTCAAGGCGTGCTGCACCTGAACGGCGTGGAAAACGTTGTCCTTGACGAGGCCGACGAGATGCTTGACCTGGGCTTCCTCCCGGACGTGGAAACCTTGCTTTCGCGTATTCCCGCGGACCGTCACATGATGCTTTTCTCGGCAACCATGCCCGGCCCGGTGATCACGCTGGCTCGTAAGTTCATGACCCAGCCGACCCATATCCGCGCGCAAGATCCTGACGATCAGGGCCAGACCGTCAACACGGTCCAGCAGGTGATCTACCGCGCTCACGCCATGAACAAGACCGAGATCGTTGCGCGTATCTTGCAGGCACGAGGCCGCGGTCGCGCCGTGATTTTCTGTCGTACTAAGCGTGCGGCTGCGCGCGTTGCCGACGAGCTCAGCGAGCGCGGTTTCGCGGTTGCCGCCCTTCACGGCGACTTGGGCCAGGGTGCACGTGAGCAGGCTCTGCGTGCTTTCCGTAATGGCAAGGTCGATGTTTTGGTTGCAACCGATGTTGCCGCGCGTGGCATCGACGTTGACGATGTCACCCACGTCATCAACTACCAGTGCCCCGAGGACGAGAAGGTCTACATCCACCGCATTGGTCGCACCGGTCGCGCGGGAAATTCTGGCACAGCCGTGACCTTCGTGGATTGGGACGATGTCCCGCGCTGGTCATTGATTTCGAAGGCGCTGGGCTTGGGAGTTCCCGAACCTCTGGAGACCTACCACACCTCGCCGCACCTGTATACGGACTTGGATATTCCCGAGGATGTTACCGGGCGTCTGCCTCGTGCGAAGCGTACGCGCGAGGGACTTGGCGCCGAAAAGCTTGAGGATTTGGGCGCCCCTTCCCGCCGTGGACGAGGCCGAGGCCGCTCAGGTGCTCGCACGTCCTCCCGCTCTGGCGAGGGTAGCCGAAGTAGGCGCCGCGGCCGTAAGGATGGCGATCAGACGATGAATCCTGGAAAGCAGGGGCGCTCCGACCGCGGTACGAAGGGCCGCGGTCGCGGTGAGCACTCGCCTGCACCGCGTAAGCGGGTGCGCCGTCGTAAGGGCGGCGAGGAGTAAGGCGCGCGTTTACCGGCCGAGGAAAGGCAGGGTGTTTGCGCGTAAGACAGGATTGGCAAGCACCCAGTGAACAGCGGCTTCCCTCAGGACATCGCTGGCCTCGGTTGATTTTCCACCGCGAAGGTCCCCCACTGCTTTCGTGGCGCGCGCAAGCTCGTCTGCGCTGAGGGGGACCTCGGAGGAAATGATCTCGAGGAATTGCTTGAGGAGCGCGTTAAAAGTCGGTTCCCAGTTAATGCCGCCGTTATCGTAGACCTCGTAGGCGACCTTACCCGTGATCCTGATGGCTTCACCTTGGAGTGTCTCGGCCTGATTATCAAGCGGAACGAGCAAGTCCCAGAGTTCGCTGGAAAGTTTCTTCCAGCTCTTCGAAGGATCGAGCTCGAGCTTTTCTCCAACGCTTGGGGCGGGACGCGCAACTTGCTGAGCGACGCCGAACATTTCGCACAGCTGCCGCAAGGCTTCCGCGGCTTCGAGGAAGCGGGGGTTGCTGGCATCTTCAGGGTTGTGGGCGATGATCGAGCAGCGATCTTTATCCATGGCTTGAAGAGCTTTGTATTCCTCGCCGCTTGGGTGTGCGCCATGGGTACGCAAGACGTTGAAAATACGCAGGATTCTGGGGGAATCAAAGAAGTTGTACCAACTGAGCGCGTACTTCGTCAGCGTGTAGTCCCCATAGATTTTTGAATGCGCATCAAGAGTGGGGTCAGCGCCCCATTGGATCATCTGTTCCACTTCGGGCGCGTCCAGGCGTTCGACAGCGCCGAACAACGGAGTTTGGTCCGTGTTATCTCGGGCATTGATATCGCCGCCAAGGGCAATGAGACCGGGGATCAGATCGGGTCGACGGTTCTTAACGCGGCAGTGAATGGGGGTTTGTCCGCGTTCATTGCGACAGTTGATGTCCTCGCCTCGAGCGACCAAGAACTCGACGATCTCTTGCGAGCAGAGGAGGTGCAAGAGCTTGGGCTTTCCATATTCACTCCGTAGGTATGCGCCAATCTCGCAGTTTTTCACTGCCTCAACCACGGCATCGACATCCCCGCTTGCAAGGATTTCTTTGATGTCGTTGGGGAGAGTTTTGCGCACACCGGCCTCCAAGTGAACGTTATTCTTCAAGAATAGCGTCTTGGTTCACCACTCTATTCAGAATGCACTCCAAGTGCATGCAAGCGACTTATCGGTGTTTGGTCGTTCGTTCTCCAATCGCCTGGATCGCCCAGACGACAACGCCGCCAAGGACAGCAGCCACAAAGCCCCCACAAGGGCTATGACGCTGCGCTACAGGTGGTAGTGGCTCAGCAGAGGAAGGTGGCGCTGCAGTTTCTAGCTCTTGTCCTGGCAGATTTTGCTGAGTCTGAGCGCCTTCTTCCAGAGAAACTGAAAGTGATCCAGATTCTCTCGCATTAGTACCATCACCGGCGAGCGAACTAATGAGACGCTCAAGTGTAGACGAGAGCATCGTAAAGAAAAATAGAACCGCTAGCGTCGCCGAAAACGCAATAGCCATTGTGAACACCGGGATCATTTCAGTTACTCGCTCTTCGCATTGCGCATTAGGTTGCAGCCCCATGCACGTTGCCCGTAATAGCGCATATGAGTTGAGCGTGTTCGGTAGAAAAATACCGATGATGAAGAGTATGCCGCCAACACCGGAACGAATTCGACTCTGGTACCCATCATTCATCACCGACAACATCTGAAGTATCGCACCCAAGAGGAAAAGCAACCAAATAAAGAATGCTTCATAGGCGGAAATGACTCCAGGTCCCGGATTACCGAGAAAGAAGGCTAAACCATTCTCACCCGCAAGGTCTAATACGACCCTGAATACCCCCAGAAGAACGGTAAAATTCACCAACTGAACTGTTAGATACAGCCGCTTCGACGCCTCGACCCCTCCCATCCTGCAAACTGCAATAATCGCGGGAAGCAATAGGGATAAAAAATACCAGGCAATATATGAACGAGCAGAATCCCCGATGGCCTGAGTCCTAATCTCTGTAACTGTTCCCCAAACGCAGGAAATCATAAGAGTCAACAAAACTGCCCAGGTAAACCCATAGATAGTAGCGGAAAATAGCTTGCTTGGTTCGCGTCGACTCTGAACACTCATACGCAGATTCTAGATCCAAGCGGCACTGCAGTTCTTTTCTCACATGGTTCGCTGAATGCGACGCACAATTAGAAGTTAAAGTTTCCACTACCTCCGCTACAACTCTGCATCAAAGACGAACTGATGAACCAACGAACTAACAAGTACATGACATACACAAACGTCCGGCAGTGTTTCCACTACCGGACGCTTCAACTCCCCTATGAACCCGCGCGATACCGTACTAATGAATGAACGCAAGCTCTCAAGGTGAACAGTTATATCTCCTGATCAGCCAACGCGGGAGATTTTAACGATCGCGCCTTCATCGCTAACGGCAAGCAGTTCGTAGGCAAACTCGCCTTCCAGCATCATGTCGATCTGGTTGAGCAGGGGCGTTGGCACGTGAGGCGCAACCAGCTCCATGGCCTCGCCGACATTTAGAGAAGACACCGCACCCAGGATTGCGGGGTGACGCAAGCGAGGCGGGAAGGGACGCGCATCCAAGCGCGGAAGCTGCGCACCGTGATCGCAACCGCAGCCGCATCCACCGGAGCTCTGTGCAGGCTCCTGCGCCTTTTCGGCGGAAACATCGCGGAGTTCGAATTCGGGCAGGTCAGAATTGGGTTCGATCATGAGTTCCCTCTCGTCGGGCCTCGGCGGTGTCATTAACGCCTGAGCAACAGCTTCTAATAAAACATAGTTTATACGTTTTTATTAAAGCTGCCCTTTGAGGAGCCTTACTCCTCCGAATCCGTCAACACACGCTGGACAAAGCGCGGAAGCGCGGCGGGACGCTCACGGCGCCCTCCCCTGGTGAAGAAGAACATGCGAATACGCCCCCACAAGGTCGTGCGCACGCTGGAGGGCCAACGGTGGGTAATGTACTCAACCGCATCTGAAACTTCGAGGCGCCGCGTTGAGTTACCCACGCGAACCCACAGCTCCGGCGCGCCCTTCCCCTTCGGGCCGAGGAGGTACACCGGCCTCGGGCTGGGAGGAACGGTCACGCGGCAGACTTCCTGGGCCTCGTATCCCTCTTGGGGATCCGTGGCCGGAGCGAAATCGACGCTTGGCAGCGCAGCCGCATTAGTTCCGAGGCGTTGCCCCCACAGATCGCGAATCCACAGTTCAAAACGATCAGCATCAGGACTCTTCAATGTCGCATAGTCCGGGCCTAAACCGATGAGCTTTCCATCATCATCAACACCGATGAGGAGCGTTCCTCCGCCGGAATTCATGAAGGCAGCGACAGTCTTGGCAATGACGGTCTCCATCGCATCATCCCGTTGCTGGGTACGCATATTCCAGCGTGCGCTGGACTTGAATTCGCGCGTATCGGATTCTCCTCGCGCGGCAACCTCAGCGATCGGATCGAGGCCGGGACGCGGGTGCAGATAGGCGACGATGAGAGCGCAGACAGTGACGACAAGGAGGGAAACCACGGCCGCGACGGCAATCATGGCCGGGCGCCACATATCAGAGCTTGAGAAAATCCAGCCGGCAAAGAGAAGGCCTGTCCATATACCAAGCATGCCGGTTAAGGTTGCGGAGGCGGTGGACATCGTCATTCGCGAGGCCAGGAAACGGCGAACGATCATGCCAATGAGCCAGGCAAGCACGACAACTGCGACTTGAATCCCAACCCATCTGAGCAGATCAGGGTTTTGAGGAGTCGCGGAGAAATTCGGCTGCCCCGTATTCATGTCAACGATCATTCGGCTTCCTTTGAGCATTTCGCCTGCACCTCGCGGCGATAGAAGGAGTGTCATCTAGGTTTAACGGTACCCAGTCGCCCGCGGAATAGCGCAGCGGTATCCACAGAATTTTCCCTTAAGCAAGAAACCCAAACACCGCTCCCCAACCAACGAGGAGGTTGGCAAGGGAATGCATCATCCAACTGGGAAGAATGGAACCGCCTGCCGCCTCTTCGTTCACCCAGCCCATAATCCAGCCACTGACCGCAGTCAGCACTCCCACGCCAATAAGTGGAAGCAGGGTGAACGCTGAGGAAAGCAGAACCACATGTACAAGACCGAAGACCACGGCCTGCACAGTGTTTCCAACTCTGAATCCGAACTTTTCGCTCAGCTTCTTTCCAAGGAATCCTCGAAAGAGAATCTCTTCCGATAGGCCCGTCTGAATGAAGGCGTAGAAGAGGACCGCTATCGCTCCATAGACCCCGCCGCCTGCGAAGCGTGAGGAAGCTGTCCCACCAGCAGCCGAGGAAAGAAGCGCGACTGAAAGCACGGCGACAGCGGCCCATACCATGAGCGCAAGCACAAGACGCTGGCGCACTGCTTTCCACTCGGGCACGACGAGGCCAATCCACGTTGCGAACTCAACACGCCTGCGCGTTGTCACAGCCCACCATGCAACCGGAATAACAAGGGCAAGTGCGAGCTGAACAAAAGACGAGATAACAGTCGTGAATATCATCGCAGCCTCCAACAATCGCGCAGTCTGCTTTCAAGGATACAGAGCGCGCGATCAGTTCATCGCAACGATGTGTGTCTTTCAATCGAGCGCGAGGCCCACACTGCTAGGAATAGCGCAAAGAGAGGGACCAAAATGCATGCGCCCATTCCCCAAACATTCGGATATCCATCAGTTCCCATAGTCGCGCGATATGACGTCCACATGACCTCGGTACTGAAATGGCCGTCGAGAGTCATCGAGAAGGGCATGAAGAAGGTTCCAACTCCGCTCAAAACCTGATCAACGATGTAGAGCAGGACCAATCCGATAGCCACCGCACCGAAGCCCATGTGGTTGAAGCGCCCTTCGGCCGCAAGAGTCATGACCGCACAGACCTGAAGAATCAGCGCAATACCCGAAACGACCCAGGTAATAAACAAAACTACAAGCGCCAGAGTCGAAAAAGTCGCAAATAGCGAACGCGGACCAGCAGTGTAGTCGGCGAGAGTGATGCCCTGACTCCATGCCGCCGCCCACGCGACTGCAATGCCTCCGCCGATGGCTAAGGCAAGTGCGACGAGGAATTCGATGATCATTCGACTGACCTTTGCCCAGTAGATCACGGCACCCGACACGGGAAGAGTCATGGTGAAGTACCCCTGTTGTCCGTACAGAGTCTTCCAGTAGTCACTCATTCCACTGATCGCTATACCCACAGGAATCGCTACGCACATCAGGTAGCCAAACATAGTCATCGTCCCGCTCAGTCCCGGGACTCCACTTGCAACGACGCCGACCGTCACAAGAAGGATCGCAAGCACAGTCCCCATTTCGCGAAGATCGGCGCGCATGCGACTACCGATTTCGTAAGACAGCATTTTCCCGAACATCAGCGGTATTCCTTCCTGAAAATCGCATCTAAAGAGTCCCCTCGCGTTGCACGCAGATCATCCGCATCTCCGTGAAGAAGAACCTGTCCCTCTTTCATAAAGAGCGCATAGTCGATGAAATGCTCGATATCCGAAATCAGGTGGGTTGACATGATGAGCAGCGACTCGGGATTAAACTCACGCAGGATGCCTTCGAGGATGATGTCGCGCGTCGCAGGGTCGACACCGCTGATCGGCTCATCCAACAAGAAGACCTTCGCTTTGCGTGCCATGATCAGGCTGATCTGGAGCTTCTCCCCCATGCCCTTGCTCATCTCGCCGAGGCGGCGGTCGGTGGGCAGTCCGAAGAAGTCGACCATGGAGGCCGCCTTGTCGGCGTCGAAGTCGGCGAAGAACGTGGAGTAAATGCGGATCGCGTCCGCAGCACTCCAGTCGGTATTGAGATAGTCCTTGTCGGGCAGGTAGGAGACGATCGCCTTGGTTGCGACGCCGGGCGCGTGCCCGTCGATGTTCACGGTGCCCTCATAGTCGGAGAGGACTCCGGCGAGGATCTTGAGCAACGTCGTTTTCCCACATCCGTTGGGACCCATAAGACCGACGATGTGTCCGGCATCCAGTGAGAGCGAGTAGTCCCGTAGTGCCGGCGTTTTCCGGTAATGCTTCGTGAGGTGGTCCACGTGGACGAGGCCGTGCCCCGCACACCTTGACCGCTCAGTTTGTGTGGTCATGAGTTTGCCTCCTTGGCTACTTCTCCGTGACATCCCAACGTTGATCAATCAGAGCCCAAGCACCTTCCAGGTCGATTCCCAGTGAATGACATGCACGAATGTAGGCATCTGCCGCAAGATGCGCGTCATTCTTCCGCAGAGCATGCAGAGCGCGCTCATCAGTTGCGACGAAGCGTCCTGCGGTCCGCTTCGGGACCGTCAGCCCTTCTTCGTCAAGTGCACTCAGGGCTCGCTGAACGGTATTGGGATTGGTGCCTGCCTCGATCGCGAGATCACGCACGGAGGGGATCTTTTCGCCAGGTTTCCACGTACCGTCGGTAATACGACCGCGGAATGAATCAGCTAATTGGATCCAGATTGGACGGGTGTCATCGATGCGCATCGATGTATCCCTCCTGTCTATCTGTATTAATACACTAATACAGTGCCACACTATCGAAACTGTGTCAACACAGTAATACAGTTTGATCTGAAAACGTACGACAAGTAACGCCCCGTTGGGGAAATCCCAACGGGGCGTTACGGCATTAAGCCGTGCACTTAGCCTCAAAAAGGCCGGATGTTACGCATTCACGCAATCGGCTCGGCGCTGATGTGCCAAACCTCGCGAGCGTAATCGCTGATCGTGCGGTCAGAGGAGAAACGACCGGAACGCGTGATATTGACCCAAGCCTTGCGCGCCCAAGCCTCTTGGTCACGGTAATCCTGTGCCATACGGTCCTTCGTCTCACGGTAGGAAGCGAAGTCACCCAAGACGTAGTAGACGTCAGCAGGCTCATATCCCGATTCCAGAAGCGACCAACGCAGATCATGGAACCAACCGGAGTTGGAATCATTCAAGGTTCCATCGGTCAAAGCATCGATCACGCGCTTCAAGCCAGGCACGTTCTCGTAGTGCCAGCGAGGATCGTAATGGCGACGAAGCTCGGGAAGCTCATCATCGGTTGCACCGAAGATGTACGCGTTTTCTTCTCCCACGGCCTCGAGAATCTCAACGTTCGCACCGTCCAAGGTCCCCAAGGTCAGCGCACCGTTCATCATGAACTTCATGTTGGACGTGCCCGAGGCTTCCTTTCCGGCCATCGAGATCTGCTCGGAAACATCCGCGGCAGGAATGATGTGCTCGGCGGGCGAGACATTGTAGTTGTGAACGAAAACGACCTTGATGCGGCCATTGATGTCCGGATCGTTATTGACCAGGTCAGCAATGGTGTTAATCAGCTTGATAATCGCCTTCGCGCGAATGTAGCCGGGGGCAGCCTTCGCGCCGAAGACAAATACGCGCTTGGGAACATCCAGAGCAGGATTGTCCTTGATGCGGAAGTACAGATCCAAGACGTAGAACGCGTTAAGCAGCTGACGCTTGTACTCGTGCAGACGCTTGATCTGAACATCGAAGATCGCATCGGGATCAATCTCGACACCCTCGCGAGCCTTCACCCACGCGGCAAAATCAATCTTGTTCGCATGCTTGATCTGAGACAAACGCGCATACAGATCAGAATTTCCGGCATCTGTGAACTTCGCAAGCTCATCAAGATCGGTCACCCAGCGATCCGATCCGGTCACCTCGTCAAGGAGGGCCGCCAGGCGCGGGTTGCACTGTTTGAGCCAACGACGCGGAGTCACGCCATTGGTCTTGTTATTAAAGCGCTCGGGCCAAATCGCATACCACTCTTTGAGCGTCTCACGCTTGATAATTTCAGTGTGCAGTGCAGCCACGCCGTTGATCGAGTACGAGGCGTAGCAGGC
>ERZ773203.438-NODE-438-length-23007-cov-39.109838_pt1 | contig 23007 bp, 6 predicted proteins | sample MGYA00580529_ERZ773203 | MGnify/ENA primary metagenome ERZ773203 (study PRJEB29015, sample SAMEA2738176) | human oral metagenome | biome: human oral; feature: human-associated habitat; material: saliva | place: China | collected 2177 ... | reverse complement strand
AAGATCAGGTCGATGCCCGCTCCGGCCCAGTTCGTGGAGTTGGCTCGGAAGAGCAGGTCGATCACGTTCTCGGAGAGGGCTTGGCCGCCGAGGGTGTAGGTGCGGGCCTCATTGGAGACGTTGGTCAGCTGGACCTGGAAAGTCCACCCGTCGGCGCCTTGACCCAGCTCCGCCTTGGGGCGCGACGGGTTGGGGGCACCCACGACGGTCGGGTACACGGGCGAGGTCGTGGCCGCCACCGCGTCCACCATGCCAGCGCCGACTCGGCGAGGAGACCAGAAGGTCCCATTCGCCTGGCTCGCGTCCACGACCGGGTGGGCGGTGCCCATCAGGAAGTTGGTGACAAGCGCGCTCTTGTCCCCGTCGGACATTCCGGCGAAGGCCGGGTCGGTCTCGATGCGCTGGCGCACGAGGGTCGCCGCGCCCGCGACCTGAGCCGAGGCCTCGGCCGTGCCCGACATGGTCACGTAGTCGTTGCCAGGCGCGGCGGAATTGACGAGCACTCCAGGAGCAGCGATCTCGGGCTTGAGCCTCAGATCGGGGGCCGGTCCCCACGAGGAGGAATCCCACGGCTTGAAGCTGGGCTGGCCGGGGGCACCCGACGCGCTCAGCGCCGCCACCGACAGGACAGACGAGTACTCGGCGGGCACGCCGATCGCGCCCGGATCAGACGCTCGCGTGCTCCACGCAGCGCGCCCATCATCTCCGGCGGGCGCATCAACCGTGACGCCCTCCGCGGACAACTTGTCGTAGGCGCGCGCGTAGAGCCTCGCGGCGTCGCCGCTCACATCGCGAGCCGCCATGACAGAGACGACCAGGGCGTCAGGCTTGAGCACCATCGCGTCGTCCAGGGCCGCCAACACAACACTATCGCGAACGACGTTCCAGGAATCGGAGACGACCTTGGCGACGATGAGCTGAGCGCCGGGCGCGCTACCTCGATACGTTGTCCCGTTGGCGCCGGCAAGGGCAGCCATGCGAGTGCCATGCACGTGCCGCGTGTAGTCCTCAATTCCATACTCGTAGTCGGCCAGCACATTCGTGTCAGCGTCGGCGTAGTCGTATGCGAAGGGAATCTTGTCGCTGACCCACGCGCCGGCCCGCCCAGCACCGAGCTGGGTGGTGAGCGCCGCCATGTCAGCCTGGGTGACGCGCAAGGATGCGGCATCCAGGGTCCCGGAGAAGGCCTCGTGCGAGGTGTCGAATCCCGAGTCGATGACCTCAATGACACGCCCCTGGCCCCGCTCAGACGCCTGGTCGGCGCGGGTGAGCACCGACGGATCATCGATCTCATCGTCGGCCCGCCCCACAATTTCCGGGTACACGATCGGCTCGCGCACGCCATCGGAAACGACTGCCTGGACGCCCTGCACGCCCTTGATAGCCGCGAGGGCGGAGGAGGGCGCCTTCACGGCGAAGCCCTCAAACACATGGTGATAGTCGCGCACATACTCGGTGCTCGCACCGGGCGTGGCGGCCGCTACCGCCTGATCGATGCGCTGTCGCGCCCCCTCACGATCAGCACCATCCTCGAGTTGGACGATGACCGTCTGCTGTGCGTCCAGGGAGACCCCGGTGTTCGAGGCGGCCTCGGCATCGTGCGCGTCGGCCGCAAACGAGGGCGGCACGCTCACGGTCGTACAAGCAAGGGCACCTGCCGCTACAAGCGTCAGCGCCAACCGTTTCCGGGGTAACATCTGTGACTCACTTTCTTCACAACTGGTTAATGGGTGCCTGCATCGTTGCTCGGATCCCTCCGTTCAAGAGTAACCTAGACCCGTTCATCGACAACTAGTTTTCTCAAATTTTCACGCAATCTGTCAAAACGCTATCACACGCATTTGTCGGACAAACCTACCCATTGCCCAACATTTCAACGAAAAGAAGGGGGACGCCCCTGACCACTGCGTAACGAGGCAGCGATGTGTGCGCACACTCAGTCCCACACATCGGCGACGCCGCGGAGCGCTGGACGCGCGAAAAGGCCCGCGCCTCCCGGAAAACTGACCGGGGGCGCGGGCCGATGAGGTCAGGCGTGAGCCTGGCACCAGGCGCTTAGCTGATCAACTGGCCGTTGTCGGCGAAGTGGTACCAAGTACCCCAAATACGCAGCCAACCGGTCGCCATCGCACCACTACCGGACTGCAGGTAATACCAGTGACCACCTTCCTGAAGCCAGCCCGTCTGCATCGCACCAGTGGCCGGGCTCAGGTAGTACCAGGTGGACCCCACCTGCACCCAGCCCATCGCCATGGCCCCGGTCCCAGGGTCCAGGTAGTACCAATTCACGCCCGAAAGCACCCAACCGCTCACCTGAGCACCGGAGGCATTGTGGTAGTACCAGACGCCCCGGTCCTTCACCCACCCGGTACGCATGTAACCGGCAGCGTCGAAGCGGTACGTGACACCATCGATCACCAGGGTCGCATCAGCCGGATACGAACCATCCTCGTAGCGGTACCACCAGCCACGACCATCCCACTTCCACTCCCCCACCTTCGGCGTGGGGGCGGGCGTGTCATCGGCCTTGAGGGAAACCGACGATGTCGCCCTGTTTTCAACCCAGTCCCACACCACCAGCTGGATGGTCGCAGGGTTGCCGCCGAGTTGGCTCAGGACGCTCGGGAGCTTGGCTTCGAAGTGCTCGTGGTAGAGTCCGTCGTCTGAGCGGGAGCTCGGATAACTGTTGACGCTCCACAGGGTCAGCGCTCCGTCCGGATCCGTCTTAAATCCGTAGCCGGCGATCGGTGAGGCGTCGGTCACGTCGAAGGAGAGCATGCGTTCCTCCCCCTCACCGGAAACGGTGACGTTCGAGACGACGGGCGAGACCGTGTCCACCGCGAAGCTGTAGCTGGTGTGCTGGGTCGCCGACGAGGGGCCGTAGGTGGCGGCCTCGATCGTGACCGTGTAGCGGCCGTCGGGCAGCTCATTGCCGTCCGCGTCGTAGCTATCAAAGCTCGGGTCGCATCCTGGGGACATGAACTCGGCGTTGTGCACGCCGCGCCAGTGGTCGTCGTAGAAGCCCTTGTCCGCGCGATCGCAGGTGTAGGTGCGCACGGTTGCCCCGGCCTCGTTCGTGACCGTGTAGGTCAGCGAGGGGACGGCGCGCAGCAGGATCGTGCCCGGAGTGACGCTTGTGCGAGAGCCGTTGCGCGTGATGACGAAACGATCGGGGTGGAAGCCGTCCAGCGCGCGCTCGTCTTCCATCTCGTAGGGGTTGAACTGTCCGAAAGGCAGGTTGCCGCTCATGAGCGTCGACCCGTAGCCGACCATGTGGTTGTTCGGGGCCTGCTGATCGAACACATTGGCCTGTCCCCAGGAGCCGTAGAAGCCCATGTAGGGAACCGTCAGGTTCGGCTGCCCGTCAGCGCTCGTGAAGGTCACGGCGCCGTCGACGAACGTTCCGTTGGGCGTCTTGTCGCTCACGTACGAGGTGAAGGCGGCCTGCGGGGTCACGGTGACGGTCACGGTCGCGCTGGAGGCGGCGGGAACGGTCACCGAGTCGGCGGAAAAGGACAGGTCAATGCCCGCTCCCGCCCAGTTGGTCGAGTGGCCGGTGAAGAGCATGCTCTCGACGTCTTCGGACAGGGCCTGGCCGCCGAGCGTGTAGGTGTGGGCGGCGTCGGAGACGTTGGTCAGGCGCACCTGGAAGGTCCACCCGTTCGTGCCGTCGCCCAGGTCGGCCTTGGGGCGCGAGGGATCCGGGGCACCCACGACGGTCGGGTACACGGACGAGGTCGTGGCCGCCACCGCGTCCACCATGCCGGCGCCGACGCGACGCGGCGAGTAGTACGCGCCGTCATTGCGGGTCACGTCTGCGATCGGGCGAGCCGTGCCCATCACGAAGTTACCGACGAGTGCGTTCTTTTCGGCGCTGCCCAAGGCTGCGAAGGCCGGGTCGGTCGCGATCCGCTCGCGCACGAGGGCGGAGATGCCGGCAACCTGAGCCGAGGCCTCGGCCGTGCCCGACTGGCGACCGTAGTAGTTGCCGGGGCTGGCCGCCATCACCTCGCCGCCGGGTGCGGCGACCTCCGGCTTGAGGCGCAGGTCGTAGGTCGCACCCGTGCCGGAGAAATCGGAGACGGTGATCGCCCCCGTGCCCAGGTCCGCTGCATCCTGTTCATTCACGGAGGCGACGGCCAGAGTCGAGGAGTAGAACGCCGGGAAGCCGAGGAGGCCCGTATCCGGGTCGGTACCATAGCTGGAATTGCCATCGTTGCCGGCGGGCGCGTTCACCACGACCCCGGCCTCGGTCAGGCGCTGGTACACCTGCGAATACAGGGCCACGGAGTCGCTACTCATCCCCTCGAGCGTCGAGAAGGAGACGGTGAGGGCATCGGGCTTGATGACCGCCGCGTCGTCGAGGGCCGCCAGGAGCGCAGTGTCGTAGGCCGTGTACGTGCCGTCGCTGGTGACCTTCGCGACGACGAGCTGAGCTCCCGGCGCGGCCCCCGTGAAGGAGGTGCCGTTCGCGGTCGCAAGGGACGCGACGTGTGTGCCCTGCTCCGACGCTCGGCTGCTCGCGTTACCTGTCGTCGCGTCCGTATCCCCGTCCCCGTAGTCGTACGCGAAGGGGATCTTGTCACTCACCCACGCGCCGTCCTTGCCTGCGCCGAGGCTGGGGGCAAGTGACGTCATGGCCTGGCGCGTGAGGCGCGCCGAAGCAGCATCCAGGGAGCCGGCGAAAGCCTCGTGCGAGGTGTCGACTCCGACGTCAATGACCTCAATGACCTGCCCCTGACCCCTCTGGGAGGCCGCCGCGGCGCCCGTCATGCGTGAGGCTGTGCCACGATCGGGGGAGCTGTCGGTGGAGTGGTCGCGCATGTCCCAGAAGTCGGGGTCTGTGACCGGCTCGTGACGCCCCTCGAAGAAAGCCCCCTTGACTCCCTGCACGCCCTTGATGGCCGCCATCGTATCGGCAGGCACCTTGATTGCGAAGCCCTCGAACACGTGGTGATAGTCGCGTACGTCCTCAATGGTCGCGCCGGGGCTCGCCTGCGCCACAGCCTCACCGATACGCTTCTTGACGTCGGCGTAGCGGGAGGCATGGTCGCCGCCACCCTCCTCAAGCTGGACGATGGCCGTGGCCCAGCGTTCGCCCGAGTCTCGGTTCGTCGACGAGGCCTCGGCGCGCTCCGTGTCCGCCGCGACGGAGGACGGCGCACTCATAGCCGTTACGGCGAGAGCGCCGACGGCAACCAACGCCACCGCTGATAGTCTTCGATGGAACATCTGTGCCCACTTTCTTAACGAGTGACAAATCGGCGTGCACACACGTGCAGCTCCACTGAACAAGAGTAACCCTATCGAGGGAGGACCACAGCAGTTTTCACGAATCTATCGCACCATCTATCAAACAGGTGTTTCCCGCATTTTCACGACATGTGGAGCAATGTCTAGCATTGTCACCTCACGTATGAGGAATCACGTCTTTCTCTCATTCCCAGCCCACGCTCCCCCACAATCGCCCGGAGCCAACACCGCGCTGGGCGGCGCTGACGCGCGAAGACAGACCTGCGCCCCCGAAATTTCTTCCGGGGGCGCAGGGATTGAGGGCGTCGTGTCTGTCGTCGGGCTAGCCGATCAGCTGGCCACTCGTCGAGAAGTGGTACCACGTGCCCGAGATCTGGAGCCACCCGGTTGCCATGGCCCCATTGGAGGGATCCAGGTAGTACCAGGAGGCGCCGTCCTTGAGCCAGCCGGTCGCCATGGCACCACTGGAGGGATCCAGGTAGTACCAGGTCGAGCCCACCTGCACCCAACCCGTCACCATCTGTCCGGTCGCCGGGTCCAGGTAGTACCAGGAGCCACCGTCCTTGAGCCACCCAGTCGCCATATCACCGGCACCATTGAGGTAGTACCAGGAGCCACCGTCCTTGAGCCACCCGGTCGCCATCGCGCCGCTGCCGGGCGTCAGGTAATACCACGTCAGGCCATCAAGCAGCCACCCGGTGACCATACGGCCCGTCGCGGGGTCCAGGTAGTACCAGGATGAGCCATCCTTTACCCAGCCACTCGCCTGAGCGCCCGACACATCGTGGTAGTACCACGCGCCGCCCTCGCTCGCCCAGCCGGTACGCATGTAGCCATCCGCCCCGAAACGGTAGGTGGAGTTACCGATCTGCACCGCCTGGCCGGCAGGGTAGGAACCATCCGCATACCGGTACCACCAGCCGACCGAATCGCTGACCCACGCACCGCCCTGCGGGGCAGGAGCAGGCGTCGGCGTCGGGTCCGGGGTCGGTGCAGGCGTCGGGTCCGGGGTCGGTGCAGGCGTCGGCGTCGGATCCGGAGTGGGCGCAGGCGTCGGATCCGGAGTGGGCGCAGGCGTCGGCGTCGGATCCGGAGTGGGTGCAGGGGTCGGGTCGGGCGCGGGAACTGGAGTACCGATTATCGCCAGGTTCGTCGAAGTCACCAGGTACGAGGCATCGCGCGCGTCGACTCGCAGGTGGATATCTTCACTGGAAGGCGTGACCGTGATGCCCATTGAGGCGGAGTCCGCCCCATCATCCTGCGGCATGTCGCTCCAATCCTGAAGGACCGACTCATGACCGTCTGCACCGATCTGCACGACTCGCACCTGTCGCCCACTCGGCACTCCACTCGCCACGGTAGCTGTCACTATCGCAGACGCACCCACTTGTGCCTGGAGCGTATAGCCCCGGTCGGCCTCGGCAACGCCTGAACCCGACAGTGTCAGTGACGCAGGAGCAAAGGAGTGCAGCTGTGACTCGTCGTAACCCGCAGCTACCATTGAGTCCTTCGCGACCGTCCATGCCTGGGAGCCTTCGGTTCCCGCCACATAGACGTGTGTGTCGCCTCGGAATTCCCGGTTCTCGTAGCGATCAAGGCCAAAAGTCGTGAGGGTCGACGGGAGGATGACGAAGCGTGGGACGACACCCATATAGGAAATACTCGTCATTCCCTCACCGAAGAAGGCACTCTCTCCGCGCTTGCCATCTGCTTGCCCATAGTGCTCAAATGTGCCGTCAACACCGCCTCGCACGACGAGGTGAGGAGTTTGTCGCTCAAACGAATCCCATGTGATCATTTCCTTGATCTGCGTCCCAAACACAAGGGTTTCCGCCCTCAGATTACCAAAGCCGTTGGCGACCTGTAGAGAGTCGGGAATGACAATGTTATTCAACTTGGCGCAGCCCGCAAACGCATGGTCTCCGATGGTTGTCAACCCATCGGGCAAATCGATGCTCGTCAGAAAGTTGTTTCCTGCCATGCCCGACTTACCGATGGAACGCAGTGTGGAAGGCAGAGTGATAGAGGAGAGATTCGTGTCCACAAGGGCGTAATCGTCTATTTCCTGGGTTCCCTCCAAAACCGCATAGGAGCTACCGATATCCATGCGTGTCGGGAAAAGAACTAAGTGCGTGTGGTCCTTCGTATAGAGGACACCGTTGACAGTCTCGTAGTTCGGATTATCCGCATCCACCTCCACGTGGGACAGGCATCTGAATGCTAAACGATCATTGCTCAGCGAACCCATTTCAACTTTGGGCCCAACATGAAGGGACTTCAGCAACTCCATGTCCCTAAGCGCGCCCTGTTCAAGCTGCTCGACCGAGCGAGGCAGAGCGAGGGCCTCAACCTTCGTATAACTGAATACCCTGCCCTCGATGCGCTTCAGCTGGGACGGATGTTGATCGTCATCCTGGAACGTGATCGTTCTCAGTCCGGAACCGCTGAATGCGCGCTCTTCCACCACCTGAACGCTAGCGGGAACCCAGACGTGTTCAACGTACGTTCCCACGAAGGCATTTTTGCCGATCACGGTCACGCCGTCAGGGATCGCAATGTCCGTCGCCTCACCCGTGTACTTAGTGAGGACGCCGTCCGAAATCACATAGTCATCTGTCGAAGGGGGACGCACTTCAACCACGGTCGAGGCGACTTTGACCTCACCCGCTGGGGTCGTCACGGTAGCCGTCAGCGTCGCGCTCGCTGGCCCACGCGTGGCATGTACCGTGGCGGTCGGCCGATCCTCCTCGGTGGTCAGCGTCCCCACCGAGGAAGAGTCAAGTGCCCAAGACACCTGACTCCCTTGAAGTGAAGGGGCTAAAAGCGCGTTGACGAGCAGTTGCCGTCCATCTGCGACCGTCAACGTGGATTCTGGCAGCTCGATCCCAGTCTCCTCGGACACGGAACGGACCTGGACGCGGACAGTGTCTGTTCTGCCAAGATCCCGCGGGCCGCGGATCACGGTTACCTGCGCATCGCCCGGGGTAAGGGCGGTGATGACACCGTTCGGATCCACGGTCGCCACGGATTCGTTCGTAGACTCCCAGGTGAGATAGGACTCCCAGATGAGATTGGAACGAGCTCTGTCATATGTCCAATAGTCATAACCGACAGGCTCGACGGCGATGCTCTGCCCCGGGGCCAGTGCCGTACTGTGTGGCTGTAGTCGCAAAGGCGGATCGGGGTACGCTTCGGGTGAGATCTTGCATTCCGCTGAGCGGTAACCGACCGGATCGATGTCTTCAGTAGCGGCACCATTGGCCGCTGGGACACCGACAATGGTGAAAGCGAGAGCACCGGCCGCGGCGAGCGCCAGCGCCTTCAATGTTCGTTGGGACATGTTGTCTCCCCTTGGGTTACACGTGGGTCAAGGATAGGTGTGAGCCGCGACTATGCGGCCACGTTCCAATAATATACGCACACAGGTTTTTCCGTAAGCCTTTGGGACATTTTCTTTCATATCGCCCTGCGCCCCCGAAATTTCTTCCGGGGGCGCAGGGATTGAGGGCGTCGTGCCTGTCGTCGAGCTAGCCGATCAGCTGGCCACTCGTCGAGAAGTGGTACCACGTTCCCGAGATCTGGAGCCAACCGGTCGCCATATCACCGGCACCATTCAGGTAGTACCAGGAGGTGCCATCCTTGAGCCACCCGGTTGCCATGGCCCCATTGGAGGGATCCAGGTAGTACCAGGAGGCGCCGTCCTTGAGCCAGCCGGTCGCCATGGCACCACTGGAGGGATCCAGGTAGTACCAGGTCGAGCCCACCTGCACCCAACCCGTCACCATCTGTCCGGTCGCCGGGTCCAGGTAGTACCAGGATGAACCATCCTTTACCCAACCACTCGCCTGAGCGCCCGAGCCGGTGTGGTAGTACCACGATCCGCCGTCCTTCACCCAGCCCGTGCGCATGTATCCAGAGGCATCGAATCGGTACACGGTTCCGCCAATCGTCAGCGCCTGGTCCTTCGGATAGGAGCCGTCTGCGTTGACATACCACCAGCCGCGAGCGTCCTGTTTCCATCCACCGGTCTGCGGCTCGGGAGCCGGAGAAGATCCGACACTCAGCCTCGTCGAATGCAGGGCATAGGAGGCGTCGCGCACGTCGACACGCAGGCCCACAGTCGCACTGGTCGGGGTCCACACGAAGGATGCCGTGCGAGACGCGAGGGCGCTCCAATCCTGGAGGACGGTTTCGGCATGGCCCGGCCCGACCTGAACGAAGCGCACCTCGCGCACGTCCTGGGTACCGCCGGTAGCGGTGACGGTCACCGTCGTCGGCGCACCCAGGCCAGCGTTCAGCGCGTACCCCGTCCCGGCCTCGGCGATGCCGGTGCCCGACAGAGCGAGCGTGGGCGCGGAGTATTCCAACAGGTTCGCCGTTTTGTATCCGGCACTCTCCATCGCTGCCTTGACTGTCTTCCAGGCCTGCGATCCCTTGGTCCCAGCAACGTAGATGGTGGTGTTCGCCTTCGTGTCGGCGTCGGCTTCTTCGTCAAGTTGCAGCGAGGTCACGGTCGAAGGCAACACAATGACGCGCGGTGTCTCGCTCCAGAAGGAGAACGTCGTCATCCCCTCGCCGAAGAATGCGCTCTCCGGGCGGCCGTTCGAGGCACGGCCCTCGGAGTAGAACTCGCCGTCCACGCCGCCGCGTACGACAATGTGGCGGACGTTGCGGATGCCGCGCGTGACCATGCGCAGATTGCTGACCCGATTGCCCAGCTCGAGCGTGTCCACGCCGGTATTCGACACGCCTTCGACCGAGGTGACGGACGCAGGAACAACCAAGCTGGTCAGCTTCGTGCAGCCGCCGAACGCATCGTCACCGACCGCCGTGAGCCTTCCCAGCTCGGGACGCATGTTCACCTCGGTCAACGCACGATCATTCAGGAAGGCGTTATCCGACACCGTGGTCGTGCCACCCAAGTCCACCCGAGTGAGACTCGAGGCGTTCGAGAACGCCCAGGAACCAATCGTCTCAAACGAATCCGGCAGGGTCACAGACGTGAGCCGAGAGCTTTCAAACGCGTAGTCACCGATCGTGCGCGCCGAGGAAGGCAGCGTCACCGTCGCAATGGTCGCACCCGCGAACGCGTAGTCATCGATCTGCGTGACCCCACCAACAACTGCGTAGGCCCCTCCCCTATTCTTTGCCTGCGGATAGGCAATCAGGTGCGAATGATCCTTCGAATACAAGACACCGTCGACGCTCGCGTAGTTTGTGTTGGCAGCATCGACCTCGATGGAAGTGAGCGCGCTTGTTCCCACAAAGGCCGCCACCAGCTGGTCCGCACCAACATTGGCTCCCAGGCGGATCGACGTGAGCCCACTCATCCCCGCAAACGCGTTGTAGCCGATCGTCACCACGGAGCCCGGCAGCGTCAAGGTCTTCAGAGTCGTTGACTGGAACGCACGATCCCCAATCGTGGTGAGCTGGGAGGGATGCTCCTTGTCATCCTGGAAGGTGAGCTCCTTCAGCTCCTGACTCACGAAGGCATCATCGCCGATGACACGTACGCTCGCGGGGATCCACAGCTTCGTCAACTGCGCGTTATCGAACGCCTCACTGCTGATCTCGGTGACACCGTCGGGGATCGTGACCTCCGTGGCGGTTCCCGTGTAGGCGGTGAGAACACCGTTCTTGTCGATCTCGAAATCTTCGGACGGATTGGGCTGCGCGGCCGGCGCGACAACGCTGGAGTGCGACACCGCCCCAGAGTCGGCCGCGAACGCTGCGGGAACGCTGACCGTAGAGAAAGAAACAACCCCGGTCAGCGCTACTGCAAGCGCCGCCATGTGTCGATGAGACATGACTATGCTCCCTGTGTTGACAATTCGGTAAACGGCGGTTCGGACCATGCGACACGAACGCGCATCACACATTACTCCGCACACTAACGTCACCCGCTTATGACGCCAATCCTTCTCACGATGCGGCAATCACCGAAGCGTGCACCCCACCCACAGTACCATTCGCCACCAACAACAAAGCGCTCACACCTCTCTCGCCGCGCCACGACACCCACGTGCGACCACCCCAAGCAATGCGGACTCTGACCACTCTTACTTGCATCCGATCGTCACCTCTAACGGGATGCCTCACCGCGGGCGCAGATACGCCGTGGGGCCGACCCTGCGGTCGGCCCCACGGCGTATCCCATCAACACAGTGCACGTTCTCCCAGATGACTCCTCACAACGTTTCTCGTCGGCATCTCCCGGACCCGATTGGCCCGTGCCGTATTCCCTTGTAATGACGTCTACTCTAGGAGGCCAACCTTGTGGGAGCCCCGAGGCAACCTGAGAAAACCCTGTGACTTTATGGGCTCGCGCCCCGGACTTCTTGTCCGGGGCGCGAGCCCAGGTGCCGCAAGCACCTAGCGACATGGAATCAGGCGCTCAACTCCACTGGCCCGAATCAGAGAAGTAGTACCACTTCCATCCGATCCAGACCCAGCCGGTAGCCATCGCGCCCGAAGGCTGCAGGTAGTACCAGGAGTCGCCGATCTGCAGCCAGCCGGTGACCATCGCACCGTCGGCCGGGCTCAGGTAGTACCAAGTGCCGCGGATCATCATCCACCCCGTGGCCATCGCGCCACTGTCGGGGTTGAGGAAGAACCACGATCCGCCGACCCTGACCCAACCGGTCGTCATGACGCCTTCGGGGCTCATGTAGAACCAGGAAGAGCCGAGGTGCAGCCAGCCGGTCGCCATCGCGCCGGTTGCCTCATCCAGGTAGAACCACGACGCGCCTTGTTTCACCCAGCCAACAGCCTGGGCGCCCGATGCCTGGTGGTAGAACCACGATCCCTGGTCCTTGACCCAGCCGGTGCGCATGTAACCGAACTCGTCGAAGCGATAGACGGATCCGCCAATCACAAGCGTGGTGTCCTTCGGGAAGGACCCATCGGCCCGGCGATACCACCAACCACGCGCGTCACTCATCCACTCACCCTCCGCGGGTGCCGGATCCGGATTCGGAGCGGGACCCGGGTTCGGTGCCGGATCCGGGTTCGGCGCGGGATCCGGGTTGGGAGCCGGATCCGGATTCGGTGCCGGGTCCGGTGCCGCCGAGCCATCCAGGTGCACGGCCTGCTGGGCCGGGTTCAGTCCCCAGTCCCACGCGACCAGGTATGAGGACACGGGGGCCTCGCCTTCGTTACCCTTCTCGGCCCACGCGCGATTCAGGTCCGTGACCGGAACCTCGACGTGGTAGCGGTGCGTTCCGTCGGCCTGAACCTCACCGTCGCCTTCGAGGAGCTGGCGGTAGTACCAGGTGCCCTCCGCATCGGCACGCAGCTCGATGCCGGCCAGCGGCGAGGAGTCGGCAACGTCGAAGGAGAGTGTGCGTGCCTCGCCCTCGCCCGCGACCGCCGCAGAAGAGATGACGGGCGCTCGGGTGTCGAGGGTGAAGTCGTAGCTCATCTGCTGAGTGGTGGACGAGGGTCCATCCGTGGCTGCTTCGAGGGTTAGCCTGTAGCGTCCGTCCGGCAGTTCCTTCCCGGCCTCGTCCAGCCCGTCGAAGATGGGATCGTCGCCGGTGAACTCGCCCGGCTTCGTGTACCCGGTTTCCAGGTCGTAGAGGGACTTGCGCACCCGGCTCAGCGTGTACGAGCGGACGGTGTCCCCGGCCTCGTTCGTGTAGGCGGCGTTCATCTGTGGGACGGCGCGCAGCATGCCCGTGCGCGGGGCGATAGTGTTGGGAGCTCCGGGGGCCTGCGACCGCGAGGCGATGAGCCGGGTCGGATCAACCGTGACGACCGCGTTGTAGTCCTGCTTGTCAGCCAGCGGGTTCAGGCCGCCCAGCGGGATTTCGGTCTCGGTGTCCATCAGCGCGGAGCGGTAGACATGCGCGGGATGTGTGTCCTCGTCGGACCACTTCTCGTCAAAGATCGCGGGCGCGCCCCACGCGCCGTAGAAGCCTACGTAGGGAACGGTCAGGTCGGGTGCCCCGTCGGTGCTCGTGAAGGTGACAGCGCCGTCGATGAACGTCCCCTTGGGGGCTTTTTCGGCGGCGTACGAGGCAAACTCGGCTTCGGGGGTCACGGTGACGGTGACAGTGGCGCTGGAGGACGCGGGAACGGTCACGGAGTCGGAGGAGAAGATTAGGGAAATGCCCTGCCCTGCCCAGTTCTGCGAGTGTTCCAGGAACACGCCTTCTTCGACGACCTCGGACAAGGCCTGTCCGCCGAGCGTGTAGGTGCGTGCCTCGGGCGCGAGGTTCGTCAGCTGCACCTGGAAGGTCCAGCCCTTCGTGCCGTCGCCCAGGTCAGCCTTGGGCCGCGAGGGGTCGGAGGCCCCGATCACGGTCGGGTACACGGACGAGGTCGTGGCGGCGACCGCGTCAACCTGTCCTGCGCCGACCTTGCGCGGGGAGTAGAAGGTGCCGTCACCCAGCTCAACGTCGATGAGCGGGTGGGCGGTCCCCATGAGGAAGTTCGTGACGACCACATTCTTCTGCGCAGCGTCCATGCCACTCAAGAGCGGGTCGGAGGCGATGCGCTCGCGCACGAGGGCGCTGATGCCCGCGACGTGCGGGGAGGCCATGGAGGTGCCCGACAAACTCGCGTACTCGCCGTTCAAGATCGCCGAGGTGATGTTGCCGCCGGGGGCCGCGACCTCGGGCTTGAGGCGCAGGTCGGGGGTGACGCCCCACGCGGAGAATTCGGAGGCGGTCGGGTTGCTCGAGGACAGGACGATGCCGGAGTGCGTGACAGTCAGGTAGACGTCTTCTCCCCCGGCGTCGCGTATCGCGTCATGGATCGCGTCGCTGTCCTTCTTCGTGATGGTCACCGTCGGCATCTCGCGGGTGGACTCCAGAATGGCCTGGTACGGCGCGCCCGCGTCATCAGTGTCGGCGATGATGAGGGCGGCGGGCGGCGGAGTGGCCTGCGTCAGGTAGCTGGCCTTGAGGTCGTCGGTCATCGGGATGTCGAGACGGGTATCCATGCCACCCTTGTCCTCAAGGACGATGGCGTCCGACAGGTCGTAGCGGTTTGTGCTCCAGTAGCGTTGCACCTCATCACTGCCTCCGGAGTGCTCATACACGATCCGGTAGGTCTTTTCGGGGATGTCGCGCAGGCTGGGCACCGGGTCGCCCTTGCCGTCGATGGCGATCCCGTAGGGGATCTTACGGTCGCCGAGCAGGACGTAGGGCGAGGTGTCCTGCGCGTCGACCGAGGCGACCGCCAGGGTGGATCGATAGGAGGCCGGCTCGCCAAGAGTGCCCGTGTCGGGGTCGGAGGCAAAGGGCTTGTTCTGCCCGGAGTTGTTGCCGTACGCGGTGGAGAAGGCGTTGCCGGACGCGGCGTTGACGGTGATGCCCGCGTCCACGAGCGCCTTATAGACGTCGGCGAAGATGGTCCCGGCCTCGCTGCTCATGCCGGAGTCGTCGCCCAGCGAGATATTGATGACGTCGGGCTTGATGACCAGGGCATCGTCGAGGGCGGCGAGCATGGCGGCATCGGACATGACGCCGTCGGCATCCTGGATGACCTTGGCGACAATGATCTGCGCGTTTGGGGCGCTGCCGCGTACCTCGCCGCCGTTAGCGGCTGCGATGGCGGTGACGTGCGTGCCGTGGTTCAGGTCTTTTTCGGAAGCGGGGACGACGTCGGCATCGTTGTCGGCGTAGTCGTAGGCGAAGGGGATTTTGTCGCTGACCCACGTGCCCCCTGTGGCGTGGGGCAGGCTCGGCGCGAGTGCGGCGACGTCCGCCTGCGTCATGCGCAGGGAGGCGGCATCGAGGGCACCGGAGAAGGCGGGGTGGCTCGTGTCGAGGCCGGAGTCGATGACTTCGATGACCTGGTGGTCGCCTTTTTGGGCGGCCTGGTTGGCGCGGGTCATTTCGAGCGCGGACGCGTTCTTCAGGACGGGCGTACCTGCGGGGGCAGCATCGTTCTCGGCCATGGGCGTGACGCTGCGCGCAACGGCGGCGGTCTTGACGCCCTCCGTACGTTGGATAGCAGCAAGCGCGGCCGCGGGTGCCTTGATCGCGAAGCCCTGGAGCGCGTGGGTGTATTCACGCAGCGTCGTGACGCCCGCGGAGGGGACGGCTTCGGCGACGGAGGCGGCGATCCGCTCCCTGGTCTGCGCGCGTTCAGCCCCGGCCTCGAGCTGGATGATGATCGTGGTTGGCTCGTCACTCGACGAGGCTGGGGCGGGGTTCGCGGGCTGCCCCGAGCTGGGAGGGGTGGGGCCGGAGCGGGGACGCGCTCCCCCGTCAGCTGCGAACGCAGCCGGAACGGCGAGTGTTGTCACGCCAAGGGTGCCGGCGACCACCAGGGCGAGTGCCGACGTTCTGCGGTGGGTCATCTGAGTCTCACTTCGTTAACGACTGTGTTTGACAAGCTTGGCACTAAGAGCGCCTCCACAATTATGGGGAGCTTTTCCCACGTGCGCAGTATGCGTTGTCGGCAACCGAGACGCGGCTTGTCACGCTCCTGTCATCCTCCCACACCAAGCGCCCCACGAACGCGCGCAGATACGCCGAGGGGCCGACCTTTTGGTCAGCCCCTCGGCACATCCCATCAACACAGTGCGAGTTCTCTCAGATGACTCCTCAAACGTAGCTCGTCGGCATATCCCGGACCCGTGTGGCCCGCGCCATATTCCCATGCGATGACACCTACTGTAGGTGCCGAGTCTGTGGAGACAGCCGGAGCATCCTGTGAAAACGCTGGGATTATGCGCCGGATCCTAGTGAATCCACTTGCCACTGTCGGAGAACTGGTACCAGGTCCACCCGATCTGGATCCAGCCGGTGGCCATCGCACCGCTGGGGCGCAGGTAGTACCACCCGTCGTCACCGCGCAGCCAGCCTGTGGTCATGCGTCCGGTGTTGACGCTCAGGTGGTACCAGGTTCCACCGTCCTTCAGCCAGCCCTTGGCCATCGCGCCGCTTCCCGGCGTCAGGTAGTACCAACCTCCCTCGACATTCACCCAGCCGGTCTGCATGGCACCGGAGGAGTCGTGGTAGCGCCATGCGCCCTCGTCGTAGATCCACCCCGTGCGCATGAAGCCATCCGAGCCGAATCGGTAGATCTTGCCGTCGATCATGATGGTTTGGCTCTTGACATACGTGCCGTTCGGATAGACGTAGCGCCAGCCGAAGAGCGTGCGGCTCCATTCTCCCGTCACGCGCGCGGGCGTGAGTTGAGCTTCCGTCGTCTGCTCGGCGCTCACGTGCGTGATGTCGCGCGTCTGAACGCGCAAGGACGGCGCGCCCTCGGTGGGCGTCCACGAGAATGCTAGGGTCGAGGCATCCCCGTCACCCGCGTTCATTGCCGTCCAGTCCTGGACGAGGGTCTCAGTCCCGTCCGCGCCGACCTGGGTGACGCGCAGCTCGCGGCCCTCGGGCACGCCACCGTTCACGGTGGCGGTGACACTCACCGACGCGTCCTTCCACGCGAGCGCGCCCCCGGCCTCGTCATTGGTAGCGTCGAGGCCCTTCAGCGTGAGCTGGGCGGGAGTGTAGACGTGCAGGTGGGACAGGTCGATGCCTTCCTTGACGAGTTCGGCCTTGGCGACCTCCCATGCGGGCGATCCTTCGGCTGCTGCCACGTAGACCTGCGCGTCGGTCTTGTAGCCAGGCGAGGAGAAGGGGTCGAGCTGGAAGGAGGTGATGGTCGAGGGCAGGACGATGACCTTGGGGCCCTTGCTGCGCACGTCCACCTTCGTCATACCTTCTCCGAAGAAAGCGCTCTCGATACGGCCGTTGGAGGGTTCTCCGTCGGTGTAGTATTTGCCATTCACGCCGCCGCGCACGATGAGGTGGCGAGGTGCCAGGTTCTCGCGCGTGGGCATGAAGAGTTCACGCACCTTCGATCCGAGGATGACGGTGTCTAGGCCGGTGTTCTGGATGCCGCGAACGACTTCAAGCGACTCGGGGAAGGTCATGTCTACCAGGTTGGTGCACCCCTCGAAGGCCGAGTAGTCGATGGTCGTCAGCCCCTCGGGCAGGATGACCCGGGTAAGCGATCTGGCCCTGTTGAACGCTTGGTACCCAATCGCAGTGGTCCCGGCGGGCACCTCGTACTCGTTGCCAGCTCGGGACGCCGGGTAAAGGATCAGGCTGGCCCCGTCCTTGGTGTAGAGGACGCCGTCTACCTCAGAGAACGAGGCATTGGCTGGGTTCACGGTCACGGTTGCCAAGGCGGTGTCACCGCTGAGAGCACCGGAGCCAATGGATGACAGGCCCGCTCCCAGGTGCAGCTGTGTGAGGGAGGTGTTGCTCGCAAGAGACCACTGCCCGATGGACGTGACACTATCGGGCAGGGTCAGAGAGGTCAGGGCGGTCCCCATCAGGGCACTCCCGTCGAGCATCGTAAGCCTGCCGAGGTCCGGACGCAGGTTCACACTGGCCAGGCTGCGAGCGTATATGAAGGCACCGTCGGGCAGGGACGTGGCACCTCCAATATCGACGCTCGTCAGCTTCTCCGCGTACGCGAATGCCCAATACCCCGCACTCTCGAAGCCGTCGGGCAATGTCAGCGAGGTCAGGTGTGAATGCGTAAATGCCTGCGAGCCGATCGTCCGCAACGTAGAAGGCATCGTCACGGTAGCAACCTGTGCGTTCTCGAAAGCGGATTGTTCGATGGTGGTCGTCCCCTCGAGGACGGCGTAGCTCCCTCCAGGGTTTTTGGCCGTCGGGTACGCGATGAGGCTCGAGTGGTCCTTCGTGTACAAAACGCCCTCGTCACTGGTGTAGTTCGCGTTGTCCGGATCCACGTCGATGGTCGTCAGCCTCGGCGTGTACTGGAAGTCACCAACTAGGAGACCCGGGCCGATATTGGGTCCCAGGTGGAGCGTCTTCAGGCCCGCCATGCCCTTGAAGGCACCGACGACCGTCTGCACAGAGCGAGGCAACGTCAGCGTCTCGATAGGGGTGTTGGAGAACGCTTCGTCGTAGATTGCTGTGAGCTGGGAGGGGTGAGCCGAGTCATCCTGGAAGGTAATTTCCTGCAGGTTGGTGCCTTTGAAGGCTTCATAGTCGATGGTGCGCACACTGGCGGGCACCCACACCTTGGTCAGCTGGGACGGGAAAGCACCGGAAGAGATGCCCGTGACACCCTCGGGGATTTCAACGTCCTGACTCTTTCCCTGGTACTGGACGAGGACACCGTCATCGTCCGTGATGAAGTCGCCGCGCGGATCGGGCTGGACCGTCACGGGCACAGTCACCGTCTTAGTCACCCCTGCCTCGCTCGTGACGGTCGCGGTTAGCGTGCCGGTTCCCGCCTGCTCAGCACCCTGAAAGTCGATCGACGATGCATCGTCACGGCTATAGAACTGTCCAAGAGTGGAGGGGTCCATGCTCCAGGTGACTGCGCTTCCCTGGAGGGAGGGGGCGAGGAGCGCGTGCAGGTAGACCTGCCGGTTGAAGATGGCCGACACCTCGGGGACGGACAGCTCCATACCCACGTCCTCGGGGACCTCACGGACCTGAACCGTGGACGTGGAGGTCAGGCTCGAATCATCCTTGTCGGTCACGGTGATCGTCGCCTCACCGACACCGACCGCGCTGACGTGTCCTTCCTGGTCGACGGTAAGAACCGACTCATCCGAAGACTTCCAGACGATGATGCCGGGGTCGAAGTTTCCTGAATCGTAGGAGGCGTCGAAGATGACGTTCTGGCCCAGTGCCAGGTCGGTAGCAGTCGGCCACACGTCCAGCCTCGTCGTCGGCACACCGATACTGGGTGCTTCAACTGTTGCGGGCTGGAGAGCTCCGGTCACACCGGTGCCCGCGGCGGTGGCCGCAGGCACGCTCAGCGCGGTCAGGGCCAGGACGCCGGTCGTTGCCAGCGCGACCGCTGAAAATGTTCGATGGGACATGTACACCTCGCTTGGTTGAGAACTAGTGGAGGGGAACGCCCACTGCTATGTGGCGTAATCCGTGCTCAAGCCTAGTATGTTGCCCCCTTGATAGACGCTCTTTTTGTCATATTTTCTCAGCATATGTCAAACATGTGACATGTTAGGTTATAGGCTTTTTCACCCAGCTGTTCAGAATGCACATACGCACAACTAAGCCCACGAGAAAACACCGCTCGATACACGTGACACACTGAAGAACATGGGATGAAAGTAACGCGAGGGCGCAGCCAACCACTCGGTCGACCACGCCCTCGCGCTAGGTCACTCGACTACTCGACCCACTGACCTGAGTCGGCAAACCGATACCAGGCCCATCCGTCGCTCACCCACCCGGTGGACATCGCTCCGCTGCCGGGCGTCAGGTAGTACCACGAGCCGCCACTGCTCACCCACCCACTGGCCTGCACGCCCGAACGCAGGTGGTAGTACCAGGCACCATTGTCACGAACCCAGCCGACGCGCATATAGCCAGCCACATCGAAGCGGTAAACCCGACCACCGATAGTCACAGCTGTACCGACCGGATAGGAGCCGTCGGCGTAGCGATACCACCAGCCACGAGCACCCCAGACCCACTCCCCTGTCTGCTGTTGGGGTATCGACGTCTGGATCGGCACGGGACCCGGCGCCTGACTCGGCACGGGACCCGGCGCCTGACTCGGCACGGGACCCGGCGCCTGACTCGGCGCGGGAACAGGCGGCTGGCTCGGCGCGGGAGCGGGCTTGGGATCATCGTCGGTAATCGGCGAGGGCTTGGCACCGGCGTGATCCGGGTCCTCCACCGGCGCAGGAGCAGGATCGTCGTTCGGATCGGGCAGGGGCAGCGGGGGCAGGACACGGTTCACGGTCACACTCACTGTGACCGACTGTTGAATACCTGATGCGTCGCGGACGTCGACGCGCAGCTCGCTGTCAGTCAGAGACGGCGTGAATGTGTAGGTGAGCGTCGATGCTTCCCCTTCCGCCGTGTCCGTCATGGCAGTCCAGTCCTGCAGGAGCGTCTCGGTTGTGTTCGCTCCGACCCGCACGACGCGGGCTTCGCGCCCCGTCGCCACGCCGCCGCCTGCGGCGATCTCCACGGTCGCAGGTACCCCCGGGGACACCGTGAGCGCGTACCCAACCTCGGCCTCGGCGATGCCGGTGCCAGACACGCCCAGCGTCGGGGCCTCGTACACCGACAAGCGCGAGGCGTCGTAGCCCGCGCTCTCCATCGCGGCCGTCGCGATAGTCCACGCGGAGGTCCCCTCGGCGGAGGCCACGTAGATGCTCGTGTCCGCTTTGAGCTCAGGGGCCATTCCCTCGGCGAGGGTGACCTGCGTGGCGGTAGCGGGAAGCACCAGGACGCGCGGCATCTCGCCCCAGAAGGTGAAGCTGGTCATCCCTTCTCCGAAGAAGGCGCTCTCGGGACGTCCGCCCTCCGATGTTCCTTCACTGTAGAAGGTGCCGTCGATGCCTCCGCGCACGATGAGGTGACGGACGCTGCGGGCACCTCGCGGGGTCAGCGACAGGTCGCGCACCTGCGTCCCCAGTTCAATGGTGTCCAGGCCGGTGCCTGTCAGCCCTCGGGCGACCTCGACGGAAGCCGGGATCGCCATGTCGACGAGGTTCGCGCAGCCGTCGAAGGCCTCGTCGCTGATAGTGGTCAGCCCCTCGGGCAGGATGACGCGCCGCAGCGACGTGGCATTCTCGAAGGCTCCGGCCCCGACCGCCGTCGTCCCCGCGGCCACGGTCGCCTCGCTGGCGGAACTCGCGGGCGCATAGCGGACCAGGGTCCGCACGGACAAGTCGTTGTGGTAGAGCGCGCCGTCATCGACAACGAACGAGGCGTTGGCGGGGCTGACGCTGAGGGTGGCGAGGTTATCGTTCTCTCCCAAGGCGTAGTCTCCGAGGGAGTTCAGGGATGCACCGACGTGGAACGAGGTCAGGGCTGGGTTCTTCGAGAAGGCTTCCTCGGCGATGGTTGACACTGTGTCCGGTATAGTGATTGTCGTCGCTGAAATACCGACGAATGCACCCTCACCGATGGAGGTCAGACGACCCAGGTCGTGCCGGAAGGTGACCTCGCTGAGCGCGGCATCGTAGCGGAAAGCATTGGTGGACACGCCCGTGGCCCCACCCAGGTCGACGGAGACGAGCGCGGGCATCTGCCAGAACGCCGAGGCCCCCATGGTCTCGAAGCCGTCGGGAAGCGTGAGGGTTGTGAGGGCTGCTCCCTCGAAAGACTGGTCACCGACGCGACGCAGGGTGTCGGGGAACGTCACAGATTCGACCTGTGCTCCCAGGAAGGCGAGGTCGTCGATGTCCGTCGTCCCACTCGCGACCGTGTAGGCCCCTCCCGCGTTCTTGGCCGCCGGGTAGGCGATCAGGTGCGTGTGATCGCGTGTATACAGCACACCGTCGAGGCTCTCGTAGTTGGGGTTGCCAGCGTCGACCTGGATACGCGTGAGTTCGGGGGTGTTCGCGAAGGAGCCGACGAGCTGGTCCGCGGCGACCTTCGGCCCCAGGTGGACGGAGGTCAGCTTGCTCATGTCAGCGAAGGCGTCGCGGTTGATGGTGACGAGGGAGCGCGGCAGAGTGAGCGTCTGGACGTTGGTGTTGGAGAAAACGCGGCTGCCCAGCTCTGCGAGTTCGGAGGGAGCGGCCTCATCATCCTGGAAAGTGATCTCCTCCAGGCTGGTTCCGTAGAACGCTTCATCGTCGATGCGGCGGACGCTTGCGGGGATACGGACCGTACGCAGGGTTGTGTCGGAGAAAGCGCGCGAATCAATTGCGGTCACACCCGCAGGGATGTCTACCTCGGCGTCAACTCCCCGGTACGCAATGAGAACGCCGCTGTCATCCATGACAAAGTCGCCCGTATCGTCTGCTAGGACATCAACTGTCACGGTGACGGTCTTGACAACGCCCGCGGGGGTCGTCACGGTTGCGGTCAGCGTGCCGACGCCCGCCTGCATGGAAGGAGTGAAGATGGCCGTAGGTTCCCCCTCGTCGGGAGCAATGGAACCCAGCGATGCGGAGCTAAGCGCCCACTCGACGCGGCTGCCCCGCAGAGAGGGAGCCAGGAGCGCGTTGAGGAACATGGGTCTGCCGACGGTGGACACCATCGACGAGGCAGACAGCTCGATTCCGGCCTCCTCGGAGACAGCGTGGACCCGAACGGGAACGGCCGAGACGTCAGTTGGCTCGGCGCGACGCTTCACACTAATCGTGGCCTCACCCTCACCGATGGCCGTCACGAAGCCTTTGTCGTCAACGGCGAGGATCGAGGTATCCGACGATGTCCATGTGAGTTCGGAGTGATCGACCGGTGACGTGTCAGACAGCGCCTCAAACATGACGGCTTGTCCGGGAACGAGCGCGGTACTTCCCGGCCACAATCGCAGATGTTGCGTCGGGACATCCCGGATCGGGCTGACAAATGCTGAGGCCCGCACGTTGCCCTGATGGGCGGCCACGGCCGTCTCCGCCGCGAGTGCGGCGGGGGCGCTTAGTGCGCCAGCGGCCAGGGCACCGACCAGCGCAAACGACAGGGCTACGTGAGTTCGATGGGACACTATTTCTCCGTGTATTGACAAGCATGCGTGAGGCTACCGTGTCGAATGATGACACCGCAGTCTGTCACACATAATCCCAGGAAGTCTAAGCGTGTACCTGCTGGAAGATATCTCCGCACTGCCATCACATTGCTCAACGCCACCTTTCTAATCAATCATTACCTGCAATAACAATGAAAAACGAGGAACTGTTGACTGTCACACTTACCCCGTCTCCTGCCGACAAAATGGGCCCGCGCCTCCCGATAATCTGACCGGGAGGTGCGGGCGCGGGGTTCAGCGATTCAGCTCAGGCACCTAGCTGATCAACTGACCGTTATCGGCGAA